>Ga0208189_1000250_pt1 | contig 33202 bp, 33 predicted proteins | sample June2015DPH_10_5_FD_184702 | JGI IMG/M metagenome (GOLD analysis project Ga0208189, IMG submission 184702) | Peatland microbial communities from SPRUCE experiment site at the Marcell Experimental Forest, Minnesota, USA - June2015DPH_10_40... | ecosystem: Environmental > Terrestrial > Soil >... | reverse complement strand
GCCGACGGGGTGATCATCATCGAGCATGACAACCGCCGGGATATTATCAACGCTGAGCGAGTGGTCGCTTTTTGGGAAAAATAGACGCAACTGAAACTGCTGATGTCATCCCCTCCTCTTTCTTTTCTTCAATTCCGTACCCGTTTACCGGAGATTGCATGAGTCGAAGGTTTAGGGTCAAGTGTGCCGCCTAAGAGCACATGCGCCTTTATAGGGGTTGGCCATCTCCCTACATCGCGACTTCTTCTTGATCAAGTAAATTTGATGATTATCAAGAAAGCTTGATAAAGGATGAAGTGCATGAGGCTCATGGGATGTTGGAGCTGGATTGGACAGGGACATGCAAGACAGTTTCACTGCTCTGCGAAAAGATTGACGCGGCTGATGTCGGAGCTAAGATGGGTGCGGATCCATTAACTCCTTCCGATACTCACACTACTTGGGGCCGCATCCCAGTCTTTTCAGCGGTGCACGCCTCTTCACCTCGGTGCTGCACACCTATTCCCTGCTACCAGCTCCTCTCGAGTCCCACGGAACGCCTTTGGGCTCATTGTACTCAAACAAGTCGTACTACCGCTGGTGGATTACGTGAGGGGTAATATGAATGAACACAACACAAAAAAACGGCAGCTTATGTAGCGATTTGCGCCATACTCCATGTAACGTGTGCTGCCGGATGCACGCAGCAGTCACCAAACCAAACTTCTTCATCGGGGGGCATCACGGTTCACTGACGACGCTTGAAGAATCGTCGTCATCGCTCGGAAACCGAATCGTATCGTATCGCCTGCTCCAGCCATCACGGAAGGAATGTTCGCCCTCGACTGGGCAGATGCGCCGCAGCTGGCCGATGAGTTCATCGCTGACATGGTTCACGCCTAAGGGGGGGCCTACACGACGTCGACGCGCCGGCGACTTTTGCTTATACGCTAGCTATTACTGCGCAGGTGCGCGATACACACTAGTATGAGATTAGCGACCTTGACCACCAAGACGAGTTTTATTGGAGAGGCTGACGAAAGCACTAAGCGTGTGCGCGGTCCAAAGCCGCTGACGCTCATCACGGACACGACCGGCGAGATAATCAAGACGAAGAGTGCATCCCCTACGCTCAAGCGGGGGGTGAGCTCCAACCTGCTTAACCCGAAATGGTGTGACCTACCACTAGAGCACGTTTCATGGAGCCAGAACTTAGCGGATATGGTGGAACTGGTAGAGTACCTCATCGGGTTTGCCGCGACGATCGGGGTTGAATCGCACGTGTTCAGCAGGGTCGCAGAGCTGCTCGTGTTTGACGAGGAGACGCTAAAGCGGTTCGTCGAGAATAACCAGTATGTAGCGCACGCGGTGATGGAACGCCTCGTGGAAGCACACCAGCGTGGATTCTGGGAGGCGACCGAAGACGAGCTGGAACGGTTCAAGAACGCGTATCTGAGCCTCGATGATATGCTAGACCGGTAGGGTGCCACGATACGATGATCCACGTGTTTTTTTAAGAAACAAAGGCACAAAAGCAGGAGGGGATTAGCGACGTTACACAAAGGGTCGACGTCGTCAAGCGACGACTTGCCTACGAGGCTGACCCAGAGACCTTCGCCTCTGCGTGGACTGACGAGCAGAAATGCTTGTCAACGCGGATGCTGAAGGCAACAAACCTCCTTCCAAGCGTACACGTCTCTGATGATATGCATAAACTTGTTTCGCGCACTGCCGTTGTCGCGGGAGTGAGGCTTCTGTGAAGACGTATTCAACCCAGAGCCTGGCGGAGCGGCGCATGTCTTACAATCAAGATGCAAGAGCACACATACGAAATTATCATGGGATAAAATGATATGCAGTTAAAAAAGAGGCGAAAAAATGAAAACTGATGCGGAGATGCCTTGGCCCGCTACGGCGGACGAGCACGATGACTTGAAAAACCTAATTTTAGAAATAAAACACAAAAATGATAGGATAATACAACTATTGATCGCAGTGATCGTCGTTGAGTTCGCGGTAATCCTAACAATCCTGTTAATTTTAATCTTCGTTCAATAAAGTTCGAGAACGTCGGCGAGAGAGTGAGCTGCCATCTATCTAAAGATAATACTCAATGTGTCGCAACATAAGCTGCAAAACCTAATGATAGGATCGCGGGCGGTTAAACGAGAGGTTATAAAAAATGAAAACTGATGCGGAGATGCCTTGGCCCGCTACGGCGGACGAGCACGATGACTTGAAAAACCTAATTTTAGAAATAAAACACAAAAATGATAGGATAATACAACTATTGATCGCAGTGATCGTGGTACTAGGAATCCTTATAATTTTAATCGTCGTTCCATAAATTCGAGAACGCCGTCGGTCGACGACTGCCGCAATTAATCGCAACTCGCACGATCGAGACAAGCCCGCGATCGTGGATGGACATCTCCGTTGCTGGTATCGCGCCGCAAGAGGTGGATGTGCACGACCGCAATGAACCATTCGGCGATGTGAGGCTAAACGATTATGGATCTCGAATTTACGAATGAGTAGGAAGAGAACAAGCAAGGTGAATGTCACGTATTAACTGGGAAGCCATGACTGACGATGCCGCTAAAATAGTCGGGTCATACAATACGAGCGTCACACATCGACAGCTCTTTTATCGCCCGATCGTTGCGAAGCTGATACCAAAGAGCAAAAGTGCATATAGCCGATTAAGCAGCGTTACCTCTCAACGGCGTCGAGACGGCACGTTTCCACGACGCATTCGCTAACGCCGTCGACCGCGTTCATTGCCTTCAAAGCTTCTTCCACGTTGTCAATGCGAGCGTACTCAAGGTCGTTCAGGCTTGCCCACTTGTGCGTTATCGAAAGGTTGCAGATCCCATTCACGTATCGACCTCCTGTGTCGTTGTTGTCCAGTTCGATGCTAGTCGCTGTCACCGCATGAAGATTGTTCAGCATCACTTATCATGCCGGTGCGGGGTTAAGTCGCCATAGTCGTGTCCACTCACAAAGTGATGCTCTTCCCCCGATGCATTGAGCGGATCAACGTGTATCACGGCGTTCGAGAGATAGGTAAGGTGATGCAGGAGCTGATGGCGCACCTCTTTCGCAATGACGTGCCCTGCCTCAACTGATAACTTGGGATCCACGGCAACATTTACCTCAGCGTGGAGGCGGTGACCAATCCACCGGACGCGCACCTCAGTAACGTCCTTCACGCCTTCGGTGTGTGAGGCAGCTTGCCGAATTTCGTCGGGAATGGCGGGATCGATGCCGTCGACGGCCCGGGTAAACACCTCCTTGCCTGAATCCCACACGATACGCAGGATGGCCACCGTTATGGCAAGTCCGACGAGTGGATCGGCAAGCGGGAAGCCGAGGTATACGCCCACGGCTCCAAAAAACACGGCCAAGCTTGTCAGTCCATCGATGCGGGCGTGATGCCCATCGGCGATGAGCGCAGCGCTCGCGATCTCATTGCCGACGTTGATGCGAAAGACCGCAACGACCTCGTTGCCCGCAAACCCGATCAGTGATGCTGCCACTACCGCCCACAGAAACTGCACCGCTTGCGGATGAAAGAGGCGGTTAATTGATTCGTAGCCTGCTAAAATAGCGCTAAAAAGAATAGTGAGCACAATGGCGATGCCGGCCAGATCCTCCACCCGTCCGTATCCATAGGTGAAACGCTTCGTCGGCCTCCACGTGCTCATGCGAAAGGCGAGCCAGAGCGGGACGGCCGTCAGGGCGTCGCCCACGTTGTGGATGGTGTCGGCCAGCAGCGCGACGCTCCCCGAATAGTAAACGATAACGGCTTGCAGTATGGCGGTCGCCATCAGTCCTACCAGGGACCACTTGAGCGCCCAGATCCCTCGTTTCGAGGTAATGATGGACGGGTCAATCACACCATGCGTGTGACCGTGTGAATGCTCATGTGAAAGCGGACGGGAATGCGTATCAGAGCTCAAATGCGGGTGCTTAAGATCCAGCTTTGGCACAGCAATCTACCAGCTGTATGCCATCTCTGATTGTTGGTCGCAAGCCTACGGGACGTTCAAGCCCTCCGCAGAGCTTCTTGGCCTCACAATGTTTCTTCGTCCTTCGTATTAACGTAATGGAAGAATACGTCCGGGCACATATCGTATATCTTCTTTCCAGCGTGCTCCGCCATGTTGCCTGATGCCAAAAGGATTACGTCAACACCTCTCGACGCGCACGATATGGCCCGGTTGATGACATCGGCCCCGAAATCAAGTGAAATTGCGTGATGTTTCGCCAGTAGTTTGGCATTTGTTCCCATCGCGCCTATTTTTATTCCTTTGTTGCTTTCGATCAACGTTTTTGCACGCGCAGCAACACGCTCATCGTACCGTTCATTATCGTGCACTTTGAAGATGGTGACGTCTCCTTTTTTGGGAATGCTGCCCTCTTGCAACTCGACGACCGCGATTGCATCATTTTGTGAGAGGATCTCCCCCTCGCCAGCCCCTTCTGGAGCAACTTCCCACGAACCACGTGAATACGCAAGTCCTACACGCGCTCCCTTGTGCAGCCCGTCTAAGTTTTCAAGAAACTTTATGGACGGCGCTTCCACTTTGTTAACGAGGTCCATTATGTCAGATGGCGCCTCTCCTCGTTTAAAAACAAAGTCTCTCGCCTGCAGTTCGTTGTATACCGAAACAAATGATGGCAATTCGAGGCTTGATCGACCAATGAGTTCTGTGTCCGAAAATACGTGTTCTGGACTCCCTTGCCCGACCACCTTGCCCTCGTGCATGATGATACATTCATCCGCCCACGAGGCTGCAAACTCCACGTCGTGGGTAGCAACGAGGATTGTTCGTCCTTTGGCATACAGCTCGTCGAGGAGGTCGCTAAACTCAAGGCAACCCAGCGGGTCTAAGCCAGAGTGGGGCTCGTCAAGGCATAATATCTCCGCGTCCATAACCAGGACGCCGGCCAACGCAACCCTGCGCTTCTGCCCACCGCTGAGCGCGTCTGGCGATCGGTCTCGGAGATGTGTTATGTTGAGCACGTCCAGGATCTCCTCCACTCGTTCGTTTACTTCGGCCTCACCCATACCAAGATTTCTGGGCCCAAACGCGATGTCCTGGTACACCGTCGGCGCAAACAACTGATCGTCAGAGTTCTGGAAGATCATGCCGACTTTCGTCCTCACCCAGTCCAAATTTTCTGCGTCTACCAGTCTGCCAAGAATCGTCACTTCTCCACCAGAAGGCCTATGAAGGCCATTCAGGTGCAAGAGCAAAGTGGTCTTACCACTGCCATTCTCTCCCAAGAGGGCTACTTTTTTGTGTTCTTCGATTTTGAGATTTATAGAATTCAATGCCATGGCACCGTTGGGGTACGCAAACACGACATCCTTAAGCTCTATAGCTGGGCCCATCCTACCACCCCTGTGAGAATTATGCCTCCAATAACTAAAACGACGAGAGCCGTAGCGATATAATCTTTCTTGGCAAACCGTTTAAACGTGTGGCCTAATATTTCGGAGTTCTGTGTATATCCGCGCGCCATCATGCTCTTCTCGAGTCTAAATGACCTATCAAACGAGCGAATGAGCAGCATTCCTCCGATGATCCCGAGGTTTTGCAGTTTCTTTATCCAGCTGAGCCTTGAGGAGAACCCCAGTCTCGCCTGTTGCGCGTGAAACATCGTCACAAACTCTTCAGAGATCACTGTAACGTAGCGAAGCATAAGCGACATCAGGTTTATCATCTCACGTGGAAGCTTAAACCATCTGAGCGCTTCGGTCATTTCTAGCTGCGATTTAGACTCCACGAGCAAAAGCAGAACAGAAATACAAGCGAGCACACGCGTCGCGTACAACCACCCAGAGGCAATCCCTTGGGCGTAGATTGGCCATATCACTGTAAGGACCACTGTGGATCCATAAGCACTGCTGTAAGACTGGACTATGAAAATGAAGAGCGCGGCTAAGCTCCCAAACGTCAACATTTGCAGATAGTTTTTGCGCGACGTGATTCCGGACAGTGTAATACACAACACTACAATAAAAACGGCGGCGGGCACATACCACCGCGTCACCGCAGAAAGCGCGAGTATTACGATAAAAGCTCCGGGCAATAGAACTCTAGCATCAACGTTCTTGAGAACGCCTTCACCTTCTTGCCGTTTCGTTAAATCGCCTATGATATCGGCTGGGTTCCATTCAGTAGCACGCTTCGTCAGGTTCATTGAGGCCGCCTCCGCTTATGTCTCTCGTGCCCACATAAAGCCACTCTGACTGGTTGCTTCCGTTTCGCATTATTTTTTTAAGAGAGTTTTTATTCTTAAGAGACCATTGTCGATTAAGTCGACCAAAATTTTTCGGCTCAAAACCCGCAAAAATTACGCGTTCTAGCCGTATTCGGCATCACTAACGTGTCATTTATTGGCTTCGTTTTTGGCTTTGTTTTTGAGTTCTAGTACGCATCCGTTTGAGTCCTAGTTGTCGACCTGCAATTACTGCAAAAAAAAACCCGAGAGTTGTGAGTAAACCCGACAATGGATCTCCGTATATGATCGGAATATCTCCAATAATGATCGGAATCATCAGTTAACTCTCCTTTCCTCAATTTTGCTAGTCTCAGTTTTGTCTGGCATGTAGGCTGGATTTTCAAAATTCACCACATAAAGGTAGCCGACTCCGAGGCCACCTGCTATACCTATCGCACAAAATCCTATGTACTCATCGTTTTGAGTGACATAGTACCACGAATCATGAGCCACTCCGCCCCCAGCCGCAGTCGCCGCAGTGTTAACCTGGTCATCAGCGCCACCGCCGACAGGGAGGCCTAGCGCTATACTCGTGTAGAAAAATCCGATGATGATCAGACACATCACTGCACATGCGATCAACACATATCTGTTAAATTTGTCCATAATCCCTCCAACACATTCTTGGTAGATTTGTCTATGGCCTTTTCACTATCCATAGTCCTTTTACCTATTCACCAGGTGCTCCACCAGTTCCACCAGTTCCACCAGTTGTAACCGTGCTCTTTACCGGCGGCGCCCACCCAGCCCACTTCATCATCTCAGGCCGTGTATCGGCGATATAGCGAATAACGAGCCCGGTAAACACGAATTCCAGTACTGCGAGTGGTGCCTGTGTTGGCAGATAGCCCAACATGAAAATACCTATATAATTAAGCCACGCTTCCGGATGGATCGAGATAGCGAGTTCAAATGCCGCTGTAACATACGTCATAACGTCGCCTATTAATCCAGCCATTCCAGCAGCCACAAAAATGCTTGTGCGCCCCCGCAAAGCGAGCCACGTCCCGTATCCGGTAAACGCTCCCACGATTCCCATCGAGAAGTCATTGGCGCCAATCGTTGTTATCCCCCCGTGTCCTACGAACGTTTGGAAGAACAAAACGATGGCAGAGATAGCAGCAACCGGAAACGGTCCTACAATGATAGCAGCCATCGGCGTTCCGCACGGATGGGAACTCGACCCAGTAACTGGCACAGGGATGTGCCAAACGGAGATAACCAGCACCGCGGCGCCCATCAGCGCCAGCATTGGCAGGTACTGTGGGTTATTTACTGACTTTCGGCGAATTTGAATCACGCCGCCCGCGACAAACCCTGCCGTAAGCAAATACCAAAAGATGCACCACGCCGGCGTCAAAATTCCATCACTAATGTGCAACTAAATCACCTTTCCTAGGTCTAAGTCAGATTTTTTCAATTAAATCAACTTTTCTTGACGAAAGTAAATTTATCTTAATTCGTAACCTTTCAGGGCAGTCTTCTTATTTATATTTTGCGCGTTGCAAGCGACATCATCAGTCTTCAGCAGCATCGGACGCGCCTTTCTTTCTAGATTTACCACAGTCGCGGAAAGGTTTGTTTCTTCAGTCAGTCGTAAGTGTGCTCGGTCGGTTGCTGGCTGTTTCGCTTCTCGTTCAGACAAACAACATGTAGCGCGTTGATCACCATCATGATCTATCTCCAGCCGTGCGAAGTCGGCCCTGCCCGGCCCTGCCATTTAATAGTTATGGTCAGTGTTCCACGACTAAGCGTAATGAGCATCCAAAGCGCCAAGGTAACCGTAGGCGAACAGTCGTGCGGAAGCGCGTTGCAAAACCATTCCAAAGATCCGATGACAAGCGTGCGCAAACATTACTGAAGCGAGAGGCCCTCTGCAACGCATACACTTAAATCTGATTATATGAGTAGTAATTCATATATGAGTGAAATCTGTGACGTTTTCTGCATAAACAAGGAAGCCGTTGAAGACGTGCGGGCGAAGATGCTTGACCACCAGCTTGTTGCAGATGCCGTTGAAATCTTCAAGGTGCTCGGCGATCCGACGAGAATGCGGCTTCTCCATGCGCTTGCGCAACGCGAGCTGTGCGTGTGCGACCTCTCAGCAGTGCTCGGCATGACGCAATCTGCGATTTCTCACCAGCTGCGCGTCCTGAGAAGCGCACGGTTGGTCCGATATCGTAAGATGGGCACGATCGTTTACTATTCACTTACTGACGCCCACGTGGTGCAGCTGATTGGCGTCGGAGTTGATCATGCCCGAGAATCACAGCCACGGTGATGAAAGCTGCTCTGTCTGCGCGACGGACATCTTTGAAAAAAAAGAACCGTTGTGGACGCAAAAAGAAGTCGTTATCATTGGTGTAGCGACAGCCATTTTTCTCATTGGCGTGTATCTCGATGCTGGGACCCCGCCCAAATCGCGTTCCTCGCGGCGACACTCGTCGCAGGGTACTCCATCATCAAAAAGGGTGCTTTCGGCGTTATTCAAAAGCATCGGCTCGACATGAACCTGCTGATAACGATCGCTGCCGCAGGAGCATTCGCCATCGGCCAGGGCGAGGAAGGAGCAGCGGTGATGCTGTTGTTCTTTATCGCCGAGTTCCTCGAAGACTACGCCGGCGATAGGGCGCGACAAGAAGTTGGATCGCTGGTCAGGCTCGCGCCAGAGACGGCGGTCGTTTTGCGCGCGGGAAAGGAGGTAATCGTTCACGCTCACGAAGTCAAATTGGGAGAAGAAGTCGCTGTAAAGCCTGGTGAAAAAATACCGCTAGACGGCGCCATCATTAGTGGCATTGCGTCGGTAAATCAGGCCCCCCTCACCGGGGAGAGTGTGCCGGTGGTCAAGACGGTGGGCGACATGGCATTTGCCGGCACCATTAACGAAGACGGGTATCTCGAACTGCGCGTCACGAAAAAATCCGACGAAACGATACTGTCGCGCATCGTGCAATTGGTTGACGAGGCCCAGCGGAAGAAGTCGCATACGGAGGCGTTTGTCGATCGGTTCTCGCACTATTACACCCCGATCGTCATAGCACTCGCAGCCTTGATAGTCGTCCTTCCCGTCCTCCTCTTTGGTCTACCCTTTGACGAGTGGTTTTACAAAGGGCTCGTGCTGCTCGTCATCTCGTGTCCGTGTGCCATGGCGATCTCTACGCCGGTTTCTATGGTTTCGGGGCTGACCGCAGCGGCCAAGCGCGGAATCCCTATCATGGGTGGGGATGTGATCGAGGAACTAAAGGACGTCAAAGTAGTCATTTTTGACAAAACGGGGACGCTCACCGAAGGGCGACTCGGCGTGACAGACGTAATCAGTCTGAATGGCGCATCAGAACGCGAAGTAGTGCAGATAGCAGCATCATTGGGCGCAAAATCGACCCATCCCGTGTCGCAAGCGATCGCAAAGATGGCAGAGGAGGACCACGTGATATTGGTGCCAATCACCGACTTCAAATCGATTGCCGGAAAAGGCCTCACAGGGAGATTTGACGGCGCGGACTTCTACGTTGGCAGCCGTAGCTCCCTCAGCGGCGTCAACTCACGCTTGCCGCACGACGTTATCGACCAACTCGAGACTGAGGGAAAGACGACTATGCTGATCGGCACCGGTACCCACATCATAGGCGTCATCGCCCTCAAGGACCGAATTCGGGACTCATCGGCAGCGACGCTGCGAGCTCTAACCGCGCGTGGCATCAAAACCGTCATGCTGACCGGTGACAATGAGCGCGCAGCGGCTGCGATTGCTCATGAGCTTCCGCTGAGCGAGTATTACGCCGCGCTGCTGCCTGAGGATAAGGTGCGACACGTTGAGGGGCTGGCAACGGCCTACAAACACGTAGCAATGGTCGGAGACGGCGTCAACGACGCCCCCGCCATGGCACGCGCACAGGTGGGTATCGCCATGGGCACCGCCGGCTCTGACGTCGCAATTGAAACTGCTGACATTACATTGATGCACGATGATCTCTCGAAAGTGACGTATCTTATCGATCTTAGCAAGAAAACGATGTCTGTGGTCAGAGAGAACGTGACCGCGGCGATCCTCATCAATTGCGGTGCTCGCCTTTCCGGGAATCATCACCCTATGGCTTGCCGTCGGGGTCGGTGACATGGGGCTAAGCCTCGCCGTCATCCTTAACGCGTTACGAATCGGCAGCACGTGATAATGGTCCGCTATCTGTGGTGTTTGAGGACCACTCTAAGATTAATGCTCAGAGTTGCACCGTCAAAAGCTTAAATTTCGCCTTCGACAAACGGCAAATTGACGATGGTGACACATTTGCCGGTATAGGTTGCGGCACGGGAAACGTATCGAAAGCTAATGCTTTGTAATACCCACCGTAGAATGCGTATTTTTGAGCTCTTGTCCCGTTGCGCGCGCTAACGTTTGTGACGGCCGGGGCAGTTATGAGGCAAATTTATTAACCGGAATCCTGCATGAACAGATGATGCAAGGCCTCCTCGTTGCTGGAACTCAAAGCGGGATCGGAAAGACCACAATTGCGCTCGCCATCCTGAAAGCGCTTAAGGACTCAGGATACAGCGTGCAGTCATACAAAGTCGGCCCAGATTTTATCGATCCAAGTCACCTCGAAAAGGTGACCAACGCACCTTGCTACAATCTTGATTCGTTCATGATGGGTGAGGAAGGCGTCAAGAGAGAGCTTGCAAAATGTAACGCGGACTATGCAGTCATAGAAGGGGCGATGGGCATGTACGACGGGATATCGAGCGACGCTAAGATTGCAGATATTCTAAGGGTCCCTGTTCTTCTTGTGATTGACGCGAGCGCTTCTTCTGAAAGCGTTGCAGCACAGGCATTGGGGTTCATCAGGTATTCGCGTTATACCCCTTACCAGTTGACGATCGCCGGGATCATAGCAAACCGCGTCCGCAGTCAAAAGCACGCTGAAAGCATTCGCCGGGCGTTAGCTGCAATAAATGTCCCGCTGATGGGGGTCGTTGCCGCGGACGTTCAGGGAATTCCGTCTCGGCACCTCGGATTGTACATGGGCTCCGAAACGTCGTTGCCCGGCGCTACCCTAAAGTCAATCTACGACTCACTCGATATCGAGTCCATCCAACGGGTAGCGACGCAAATCACGGTCGATAAGCCGGAGGAGCTGCGTCACACAACCGATACACTGATCGGGGTCGCATACGACGCCGCATTTTGCTTCTATTATCGCTCAAACATTGAAGCGATTCAAAAGCGCGCGCAAGTGGTCTATTTTTCTCCGATTCACGACGCGCTGCCCGAGGTAGATGGGTTGTACTTCGGCGGCGGCTATCCCGAACTATATGCTACACAATTGAGCACCAATACGCACCTTCTGAACGACGTCAAATCGAACGCAGAAAACGGCATGCCTATGTACGGCGAGTGCGGGGGGCTTATGTTCCTCTCACGCTCACTCTCCACGGTTGAGGGTAAAAGAGTCTCACTTGGAAACGTGCTCCCGTTGGACGTCCAAATGACAAAGAAAAGACAAGCATTGGGACACGTCTCAGTAGAGGCAGTCAAGGATTGTGCAATGGCGCGAAGCGGCGATATTCTTCGCGGGCACGAATATCACTACTCGACTGCATTCGTTGATGCTGACGCGCGATTCGCCTACCGCGTGATACAAGGTGACGGAATCGACGGACGCGATGGCATCGTGGAGGGCAATGTCGTGGCGTCATATCTCCACGCGCACGCATACTCGATGCCACACGAGTTCGATTTGTTTGTCGCAAACGCTAACGCTTCTTCTCGCTCATAGAATTGATTGCGGCGGCAAAACTCCGCGTACAGAGCTACGTGCCAGCATTCGTTGCCTATTGGCCTGCTTACCCTCAGCGTGAATCGACAACTGGTTAGCAAGCGCGATGAGTACCCCCGCTCTGAGGCTTGGACGCAACAACGAGTGGCGAAGAGGTCACGTGGAAGACGCGGCAAGGAGCTCGTAAGCGTGGCTAAGACTGCCGTCAACGCAACGCTTGAACAGGCGAAAGCAAACCTTGTGATGAATGTCGCCGCCGTCAACATCGAAGAGCTTCCATTCCTCTTTGCTTATATGATGGAAAGCATGTCTGCCGCCACGTTCCACAATGCGGTTAACCTTCCGAGCGCATTCCCATCGCCCAAGACTGGGAAACGCTGAAATCGCGGATGAGTATTGAATAAGAGTAGGAGCAGGCGTCACAACGAGCTCAGTCGTGACGCGACGCAGTACTGCGAGCGTGAGAGCACATTTACCAAGGCGGCTCCGACCGACATGCACATTCTTATAGCTGGGTATCGCGCGCACATTGTTTTTTGGAAAACGTGACTTGCGATGAGGGGGCCTGATCACCTAGCTGCGCGCGCGTCTTCACTCGTGAGGCGAGCAAGGCGGCACGCACGGGCAGTTGTGCTATTTCCCAACTTGACGGAGATATTTAGTAAATTGCTCTATTTTTATTATGATTAAGGCTTTTTTTCCAAAAATAATATAAACAATAAGTAATACACTCAAAGTCACCTATGACTGCAGACGTTGACTCTGAGATGGATGAGACTGATTTAGCGATACTTCACTCTCTCGTGAAGAACGCCCGTATCACGTTATCAAAGATGTCAGAAGACATCGACGTGCCTGATGCAACCATCTCTCACCGGCTCAAGCGGCTTGAGCGAGAGGTGATCAAGGGATACACAGTTATTCTCGACCCTGAGAAGGTGGGCTTAGAAATAACGGCGATCATCATCATCCAGACAGAGACCGAAAAGCACGGCGCGGTAAAAATCGCGCTCTCGAAACTTGACGAGGTTTCAGAGGTGTACAGCGTGTCAGGAGAGTATGATCTTCTGACAAAACTCTGGGCTCACAATATGGAGGAGCTCAATCAGATCATAAACAGCAAGATACGCTCGATTGATGGTGTCGACGATTTGACCGAGATGATCGTCATGGAGCGTGTAAAGGAGGGGACTGTGCCTCTCCTAGTATAGTGGAGGGAAAGAAATGGCCTTACTAAGCCTGAGTGAAATCGTGAAGAAGCCTGTTATTGACATTCGCGGGGAAAAAGTAGGAAAGCTTGCAGACGTGATCGTGTCGGCAGATACGCCGTATCCAAAAGTAAAGGCCCTGACGGTGAGAACGTCTGATAAACACACGCTTAACGTTCCGTGGACACAGGTAGAAGGCTTAGGAAGACAGATCCCTCTTAAAGTCGGCCGTGACGAGATACAGCCGTACGACGTGCAAGAGCACGAGGTGCACTTGGTCGAAGATATTCTTGACAAGCAAGTCATCGACGTGCAGGGAAAGAAGTTGCGACGCGTCAATGACCTGCAGCTCTCCGGCACCAATGGCTCTTATCGACTCATCGGCGTCGACATCGGCATCCGTGGGCTGCTGCGGCGGCTCGGATTAGAAAAAGTCGCTGATAGCTCCCGGCTTCACTTAGAGGGCAATTACATCAGTTGGGACGCTGTTGATACGCTACACAGCGGGCCATCAGCGGTGCAGCTGAAAGTCCCCAAGCACAAGATAACTAAGTTTCACCCCGCCGACATCGCGGACATCCTCGACCAGCTCAGTGTGAACGACGGATTGAACCTTATTAACTCGCTTGATGAAGAGGCCGCTGCGGATACGTTGGAAGAAACGAGCCCTGAGCGGCAGGTCTCGCTCATCGAAGGGATGGAGACCGAGCGCGCGGTCGAGATTCTAGAAGAGATGTCACCAGATGACGCCGCGGACTTGCTCGCGGATCTCCCCGTGGATCGCGCAGAAGCTATCCTCGACCTTATGGAACCGGACGAGTCGGAGGACATACGAGAGCTCCTCGAATACCCAGAGGACTCGGCAGGCGGCATCATGACAAATGAATTCGTTGCGGTTCATGCAGACTTCACCGCACAACAGGCGATAGAGGAGATCCGCAACGCTGCAGCAGATGTTGAGACCATTTATTACATCTACGTCATCGCGAAGGACGAGACGCTTGTGGGGGTGATCTCACTGCGCAATCTATTGCTCGCACGCCCTGAGGAAAAACTCTCTGCGTTCATGCACACCGATATTATCACAGTTCAGCTGATGGACGACCAGCGCGACGTGGCAAAGAAAATCGCCAAATACAACCTGCTCGCGCTTCCCGTCGTGGACGAAGAGAAAAAACTGAAGGGCATCGTCACCGTTGACGACGCGATTGACATCGTTTTACCGACCGCGTGGAAGAAACGGGTTCCTAAGGCGTTTGGCTGAAGGAGTGTCGCGTCTTGGATTACCGGATCGTCACTCGGTACTTCAGGAGCCCGTGGTTCATCAGACTCGCTCTGTTCCTGGCCATCATGGGGCCGGGGATTATCACCGCCAGCGTCGACAACGATGCGGGCGGCATCACCACCTACTCCCTTGCCGGCGCGCAATTCGGCTACCTATTGCTCTGGACGCTCATCCCCATGACGGTGGCACTCGCTGTGGTGCAAGAGATGGGCGTACGCATGGGCGTCGTTTCGGGTAAGGGGCTCGCCTCTTTAATACGTGAGAAGACAGGCGTTAGATTGGTCTTCTTTATCATGGTCTTGCTGCTGGCCGTGAACTTTGGCAACACACTCGCCGAGTTCTCCGGCATAGCGGTGAGTGGCTCAATTTTTGGCATTCCTCCGTACGAGTCACTGCCGCTTGCCGCCCTTTTCGTGTGGTTGTTAGTCGTTCGCGGGAGCTATAGAAGCGTCGAAAAAATATTTTTGGTCGGATCGGCGCTCTACGCCTCGTATATCATTTCGGGATTTTTGGCACATCCTGATTGGAAACTCGCTGCTGCAAATACGTTTATACCACACATTACGCCTACTGCTGCCTACATCACCATGCTCGTCGCGTTGGTGGGGACGACGATCTCGCCATGGATGCAGTTCTACATCCAGGCGTCTGTTGTCGAAAAAGGGATTCCGCTCAAGCACCTCATCTACTCACGGCTTGACGCCATTGCCGGTTCGATCGTGACGAACGTCGTGGCATTTTTTATTATCATAGCCTGTGCGGCAACCATCTTCGTGCACGGGATTCCCGTGAACACGGTCGCTGACGTATCCGCCGCGCTTGCCCCGCTGGCAGGAAACTACGCATCTGCACTGTTTGCCTTTGGCTTTTTGAACGCCTCACTGTTTGCAGCGAGCATTTTGCCCCTCTCGACGGCACATTCCGTCTGTGAAGGAATCGGCTTTGAGTCCGGCGTCTCCAAGACCTTCCGAGAAGCCCCAGTATTTTACGGACTCTACACAGGGACAATAGTGCTAGCAGCGTTCTTCATCTCGCTCCCAAACGTGCCCCTCCTTTCAATCCTCTATTTGTCGCAAGTCGGCAACGGAATTCTGCTCCCTGTCATCCTTATCTATATGCTCGTCATCGCGAACGACAAGAAGATCATGGGCGAGTACGTCAATACGAGGATGTTCAATTACATCGCGGGGGCAACGGTCGCCATCATGATCGGATTGAGCATCGCACTCATATTCATAGGGTTTCTCTAATACCCGCGTCTTGAGACGATCTACAGCTTATTCGTGCTCTTATTCTCGTTTTCCATTTTGCGATGTGTGTGCTGCGGCGTTAATTGCTGCTGGTCTTACAAACCCGTTGTCATCTGGAACAATCAACATAATCTTGTTATCTTCTGCGAAGCTTAGCGAGGGGAGCGATGGCAGGGGCGATAATTACGGCGACCGAAGCGAAAGCGCGTGCTCTTCTTCAGTACGGATTTAATTTGACCTGGACAACGACCGGTGCAGCATAGCGACGAAGACGACAAAACGGCGTGCAAAACAGCGATGGCAAACGCGAGTTAAGGGTCGTGTCGCAACACATAGCGTTGGCGATACTCCCGTGAGGGGCGAGGCCAGCTGACGTGAGTATATCGGTGCACCTCGGAACACCCGATGCCGAAGGCCAAAGAGGATCGATGGGAGCCTCTAAACACCTTTGCACAGTGGTAACTGAGAGAAGCAGCCTCGTTAGAATGAGCCCGACCAAAGATTTTTATAGAGTTTGTCGCACTTACGCATACCCCGCATGGACATCTCGCAACTCATACAGTCAATCGTGCTCGGTATCATACAGGGCATAACCGAGTGGCTTCCGGTCAGCAGCAAAGCGATGATGTCCGTGATACTGGTGAGCTTCTACAATATGAATCTCACCGAAGCGGTCTACTACGCTATTTGGTTGCATATCGGGTCGTTGTTCGCCGTCGCGCTGTTTTACCGAGGCGATATCCTCAAACTGTTGCGTAACGTGCCCACCTACGTGCGAGACGTTCGCCACCCGAGCGGGTACAACCGGCTGACGACGTTTCTCATCATCGCGACGTTTGCTACCGCGCTCGTTGGCGCTCCGTTGCTCGTCTTTGGCCTGACAAAGCTGCAGCTGACGGGGAGTTACGCCATCGCGTTTATCGGCGCGCTCCTCATCGGCACCGGGCTGCTGCAACTGCACGCACGGCAGAGAGTCGGCAAACGAAACAGGTCGCTCTCGTCAATAGATGCTATCATCGTAGGGATGTTGCAAGGCGTGGCAATACTCCCAGGATTCAGTCGCTCAGGACTGACCGTGTCAGCGCTCCTCTTGCGTCGTTATTCAGCACAGGACGCTCTCAATTTGAGCTTTCTGATGTACATCCCTGCCGTGATCGGAGCTGAAATAGGGCTGACCATAATAAAAAGCGGCTCGTACTTCACCGTCTACGCTCTTATCGCCATCGTCATCGCGTTCTTCTTTTCGTTATTAACCATTAGCGCGCTCTTGAGGATGGCTGAACGGATAAACTTCGGCTATTTCTGCATCCTTATCGGGTGTTTGGCGTTGGTGCCGCTGCTCATCACACTGTCGGGCGTCCTGCCTGGCGTTTAAGCGACCGAGCACCGCTGATCTCTCTATTTGCGCTCTCCCTTTCCTAGCGGCGGCACCTCGTGCCCGATAAGCAGAGTTTCCTGATAATCTTTTTTTACACGAGAATAATGGAATCCGTATTTCCAATCTACGCCTCAGAAAATTCGCAACGGGACTCATCGAGGTCGTCTTTTCCACAGGAATGCCGCACGAAATCTCTCCCGTCGGCATCCATCGCACCTGTGAGGGACGTACGCAGCGATGATCAACTCCGTGCGCTCAGTTCAAGCCGCCGGTGCCGTGTCATCGCTCACGTGCCGGCGCGTCGCATCACGACGATGATGATGGCAACAGCACCGCAAAGCAAAGAATCGCACATCAGCTCTTTCGAGCCTCAACAGGTCTGCACGTGCCATCCGCAGTCACAGATTTTCCGCGAACGAGATCGTGCCTAGACCTAGACGCCTCAGCTACTGGCTGATGACGGGAGCGCGTTTTCTGGATCCGCTCCCACTCACCAGTATCACGCCGCTCTGCCATTTAAAAGTCATTACAGAATTCATATGTATGCCGATGCCGTGCGACCGTGTACCGCGCTGCGCTCCTTTCTTTTGGAACATCGCTCGCGTAAAAACGTCTGTTTGCTATCTATCGGACGCGTCGGTCACTCATGCAGAATCCACGATAGACTCTGCGTAGGCAGGCCTGATGATGGTCAACTGCCCTACGTGCTACCGCTTGCGATGTCCTCTTTTTGTGCTTTTTGAGCTTGCACCCAGCACTGGGCGAGACGAAACCATATTCCGTTTTTTAACGTAGGGCGTCGTACGAAGCAATTGCTTCACACGTGTAACTGTCTCGAACAACGGTCATGTGCGAGCTCATCGGACGCCGTGACGGCTGCATCCGCGCCGGCAATTACGTCTTCAACACGTGGCTTAGCGAAAACCTGCCGCGAGTCGCCCGATCTAGCTGCTCGGTGAATTCAAGGGCGGACTTGAGAAACTCGGCTCGCACGAGCGCTTCAGAGAACGTGGGATCAGCCTCGTGCACCATGCGCGCGAGCACAAACGAAACGAGACTTGGCTCCAGGTATCGGTGTTCGTATCTTCGTGCGACTTCATCGACCGCCCGCTGTAACAGCTCACGGAGGCGCTCCTGTTGAGCGACGGCACCAAAGTCAATCGTTTCGGCATACGCTTGATTCAACGTGCTTACTCGCATTACCTACACCACGAAACCGCTGGTTTGCCAATCGGCTTAAACTTTGTGATTTGATCGCGTTTTCTGAAGTTTGAATGCTCGCTTCCCTCTGACGCGTCCCAGCAATAGCACCGTACAGCTGTCAAGCGCGATAGCGGCGAAAACTGCACGAAACACACGCAAATGCGCCGCTGGTAAGTAACGCGCCTCTCGAGCGGTTTTATCTACACACGCAGCCTGAATCAACAGTGATACACGAGTAACGGAGCGGAACGGGAAAAAACAGGGAAGGGACTAAGGGCAAAGAGGGGTATATAAGCGACCGATCATCGTGATGAGCGACTCAGACGCCCAAGACTTCTCCCGACGTTATGCCCGCTACAAACCGGGTGAGCGCCCACAGCCCAGTGTGGCCGGAGTTTTCATTGGCTGTGATCTCGGCCGCCCCGATAGCTTTTCCGCTCTCGTCGCAATCGAAAAGATCGGACACAGCCTACTCACCGGCGGCGCGCCCAACGCTCCATGGGCAACGCTCGGTGGATTGCGCCAGGGTCGCAGTGAGCCGCCCGATCAACCAGTCAAGCTGCAGGTTCGCCACATAGAGCGGTTACCCTCGGGCACGCCCCTGCTCGCGATCATTGGTCGGGTCCGCGCGCTCACCCCGAAACGGTCGTCCGGGGCTCGGCGGTTAGTGCCACACTACCTCGTCGTGGACGCCACGGGCGTGGGCCTGTCCGCCATCGACACGTTCCGCGCGGCACACCTCCAGCCGATGCCCGTAGTGATCGGCGGGGACGACGTTTCGTACGAGAACGGCTTTTACCGCGTCCCGAAGCGTGACCTCGCGCGCTCAGTGAAGCTGCTGCTCAACAAAAGTTGGCTCCGCGCCGCAAACGACCTGCCATTATGGGACCTGTTGAAAGATGAGCTGCGGGATTTCGCTGCCAAGATCAGCATCAGTTCCGGCAGCCTATGGGAAGAGGCGTGGCGCGACGGCGAATACGATGACCTTGTGCTGGCAGCGGCGCTTGCGTGTTGGTACGCGCTGCAGTACTAGTCCAGCTCATGCACACGGCTTGAAGAAACCATTGCGTGATCGGGTTTGGACGAGGAGGACTGCGGAGTCACGCGCGGTTACGGACATCACGACACGGTACTCTAACACCACACGAATGTCTGCAAGCGCGAGCGGAAGGGCGTACAATCCAATCGACTGTCTCAAGCAGCTTTGCCTTGACTTAATCGAACTCCGTATCTCAGCCCTCTCAACGGCCGACGCACGTGGTCATCGGTGCCACGCTAATACGAACAGTTCGAAAACGCAGGAACCGACGTTGTTGTCTTTCACGTGGTAATATTGAACGACTGCATCATGTTCTGTGCAATCCCGACGTAATTGGGGTACACGTCCTGTGTCGCGTAGTAAGTCAATGCGTAACCGGTGTTGTTGACCAGCGCTAGCTCAACCATGCCTTCCCTAGTAGTGCCTCCGCTAACGAGAGTAAAGACGAGTTTCTGCGCAGGGTAACCTGCGAGCGTGGTAGTGCTCGAATTGAGCAGCGTGAAGCTAGTTGCGTTTTGCTGTAGTGCCGATATGAGGTCCTGCGAATATCCATCGAGCGTCGCGCCCTGCCCTAGGTTCTCAGGTGCTGCGATGGTAAATGACATTTGGGCGCCGCTCACGTTAAAGAAAGCATTTGTGTAGGGCCCTCCCGGTTCTGTGAGTTGCCATGACGGGGGATACTGGATCGCAATGCCGGCGGAGCTGTTCGTGTAGGTGCGGTATCCTGAGATGTTTTTAGGGGCGAACGTCGGGCTTCGCGTCGGTGAAGCACTAGGTGAAGTGTTATTGCTAGTGCATCCCGCAGCGCAGACCGTGGCCGTTAGCAGCAGGGCCACGATTATCACGAAAAAGTGTTTTCGCATCTTAGAATCCCCACTGAGGGTACGACGTCGCGCTCTGACATATAGCTTCGCGTTCGTCCGTCATTAAGCGCACGACGATCATGGCGAGCTAGCTTCGGGACGCCCGTCCTGTTTTGGCAAATCGCCGTTGCACGAAGCGTTCGTTTGTAGCGGGCGATCTGAGAATAGTCTGTGGGTAAGCGGACGACATATCGCAACGTGTACATCGAACAAAACCACTTAGTTGCTCAGAACGTCTCAGGATTCGACACAATACTTTAAAAGAGTCAACGTCCGGTTTAGATATTTATACGTGATATTTATATGTGCTGACAGCAGAGACGTAAGAATCAACTCACTGACATATCCTTTAAGAGGGCGGCCCGGTGGATCAACAAGCGAACGGACAAGCACGATAGCGTGAGCCTTTTTTACCGCTATAAGCCACACAAAGATGTAGTTCTTTTGCGCGTCGCTACGCGACTAGACCGCGCTGGCGTTACCCCCAATCAGATCACGGCGATCGGACTGTGCCTTGCGTTCTCCTCCGGACTCGCGGCGCTCCGTGGCCACCTCTACGTTGGCATCATCGTTTTCGCCGTCGCTGTCTTCTGCGATGCGCTCGACGGCTCCGTTGCGCGAGGCACAAACCGTGGAACGGAATTCGGATTGTACTTTGACGGCATATCTGATCGGTTCTCAGAGCTCTTCTTCGTCGCCGGTGCCGTGTTTGGAGCAGGTGTGCCTCTCTCTGCTTTTTTAGTGATTGGAGGCGCTTTCACGCTCTTATTCGCGCGGGTCTACGGTCGGACGCACGGGAGGGATCATGTGTTCACTACGTTTGGGAGGCCTGAGCGAGTAGCGCTCCTCATTGCAGGAATCCTCAGTCCCGCGCCGTTCAACACGGCGCTTTTTGTCGGAGCAGCTCTGTGCTGTGTCATCTCATCTGCGCAAATCCTTGCCTTAGGACCGGCCCGCAGTGCAAAAATCGGACGAACCAGAAGCGCTTCAAGTGACCGGCAGACCCGAGTTACACAAAGGAACAATTAGCCAATGTCTCTGTTGGCTTTGCGCGCTCTCCACTGAGGAACCAAGCGTCAGCTGCTACCCGGACGCTAACGTAGTGAGACACAAGTAGGATGCGCTCCCTGTATGTCACAGGAGCACGCAATGCGCTTCAGGAACATCGATGTCGTGGTTTTCGATGCGATGGGCGTCACCTTCGTGGAGGGTGACGACGTCAGCAATCTGCTTATTCCTTTTGTCGCGCGCGAGTGTGGCTGCACGAACGGGGACGCGATTCGACAGCTGTACCTGCCGGCGAGTCTAGGCCAGATATCGTCTCGGGAATTCTGGGCACGGATTGGGTGCATGTATCCCGCCAGCGAGCGGGAGTACCTCGACACGCAACTGACGCTCGATCCTGACTTTGTTGCCGTCGCTGAACGGCTGAAGAAGCACTACGTGCTTGCCATGCTGTCAAATGACGTGAGCGAGTGGTCCGCCTATCTGAGAAGGCGCTTCGCCCTCGACCGGCTCTTCTCGTCAGTCGTTATCAGTGGTGATCACGGCTTCAGGAAGCCTGACCGTCGCCTGTATCACGTCCTCCTGCGTTCACTCAGTGTTGCACCGCACCAGTGCGTTTTTGTTGATGACCAGCCGCGAAACCTGGAGACCGCGGCGCAACTGGGGATGCACACGGTATGTCGTCTCCGAAACGATCGCAATCCGCCGACCTACGAACGTGCCATAGAGTCGCTTAGCGACCTACTCACGCTTCTGTGACGCGCACGGTGACTTGAACCGCGCGCGGCTGATCGTCGCCCACCGATTGGGGCTTTTTGCAGCGGGATGCACGTGTGATGAGGCACCTTGATTGCCACGACGCGTTGGGGAACGCGCACGCGCAGTCACACTGTTACCAACGCAGCCATCGGCTGCAGCTTAACCTGAGCAAGGAGAAAAGGCTTATATGCGATTACACATACGGACCCGATAGCAATCACTAGACGATGGCTGATGTATCTGCTTGCGCTGATTGCACGGTGTTGGTGCTTAATGGTTCGGACTACTGGTAGCGCTCGTTTGCAAGACTAATCGCATGCAGCCCAGCGCAACATTGAAAAAGCTTAGTTTCTTTGACGTCACCAATTTGCTCGTCGGGGCGATCGTCGGCGCCGACATCTACGTCGTTGCCTCCTTAGGTAGCCAGTATCTCGGACCAGCAAGCCTCGTCGCGTGGGTGGCGGCCGGACTGATCGCCATTATCATCGCGCTCAACTTTGCCGAATGCGCAACGCTCGTGCCACGGGTCGGCGGACCCTACGCGTACGCACGGGAGGTGTGGGGAGATTTCGCGGGGTTTATCGTCGGCTGGCCGCTTTGGGTCGCCGAAGTGGCGGCGCTCGCCGTTTTTCCCGTCGCCTTCGTGCGGTACTTCACGTTTTTCTTCCCCGCCCTCACCACCGTGGAGGGCGTGGTCATTAAGGTGCTTTTCATCGCGTCGATCACCTACGTCAACGTACGCGGGACGAAGATGGCAGGACGAGCCAATGACGTTCTCACGATTGCGAAGCTAAGCCCTCTTCTGCTGTTGATCGTCGCGGGGGCGATCTACATGGCATTTAATCCGGCGGCAACCTATGCAAACTTCGTGCCCTTTGCCCCGCTCGGCTTCGGCCACTTTGGACAGGCGCTCGTTTTGATCTTCTGGGCGTACGCCGGGTTTGAACTCGCCGTTATTCCGTCGAACGAGATTGAAAATCCGACCCGGACGATACCCAAGGCCATCATCATCGGAATGGCGATAGTCACGCTGTTCTACCTGTCGACGAACTTCATCATCATCGGCGTCGTTAACTGGACGTCGCTCCAATTCGCTCCCGCGCCCCTTGCCACCGCTGGAAGCGTGGCGTTTTCGCTAACGCCCACGCTGGCGATGGTCGGCGGCATCATACTCGGCGTTGGCGCGCTGATATCCGTTTCTGGGTCCGATGAGTCGGGCACGTTGTCGACGTCCCGACTGTCCTATGCCATCTCACTCGACGGTCTCTTTCCACGTTTTTTTAGCGACCTTCACGCGCGATACGGCACACCGCATAAGAATCTCATCGCCCAAGGCGTTCTTGCGTTGGGCCTCTCGCTGTTCGGGGGCTTGAGTCAGCTCATCCTTTTTTCGACCTTTAACCTTGCGTTCGTGTATCTCGTCACCAGTGCCGTGGTTCTTGCACTACGGGAGCGCGAACGGACTACAGCGGGCCGCACAGTCATTGAAAAGCTGACCGGACCGATTCTCCCTGTCGCCGGCATACTCTTGTCGGCGCTTTTGATCTTCGAAAGCGGCATAACGACAGTCATTCTTGGACTCATAACGATCGCAATAGGGATCCCTATTTACACGTTCTATTCCCCACGTCGCGAGTTGGCGGTCGTTAAAGCGACATTTTATTCCACCGAAGCGATGCTTGCACGAGTTGCGCAGACGCAGCGGGTCTTTCTGGGATATTTGTTGCGACTGGTAACGCCCCGACGCTGACGCTATCCCCGCGGATGCCGCCAATTTCGCCCTGCTGAGTGAGCTGCTTGATCGGACGGCGCCGTGTCTAACGCTGTAAACGAACGCACATCGGCAAGTTCCGATGACGGTTTGCTCCGGCATTAGGCAACTGGTACTGCACTAAAAAGATGGCACCCAGCTACTTGTTTGCGCCTAGCACTGGCGCACACTGAAAAAAGAGGACCGAGCCCTTTCAGGCTTTCACGACAACCGTATGTGCGACCCGATCGCCGAGACGTTGTTTCTCGTCAGGTGACCGGATTAAGATTACCCCAACGAGGTTTATAAACAAGCCGTCTATGACGCGAAGGATCGTCCGCACTGCAGCCTCTTCGTAGTCGATCGGTGAACCATCCGCCTCTTTTACGACCTTGATCTTGACCGCCATCTTGCCGACGGTCTGTCCGTAGCGACCCGCGAGCAGTGTGAAGTAAAGGAAGCAGATGACCAATATAATCAAAATGCGCAGCCCTACGATGGGGCCGAACAGGATCGCCCGCGTTGCTACACGCGCGAGGGAGAACGCAAAGAACGAGGCGGTCAAAATGCTAGAGATGATGCCGATGATAATGGTGTCGAGGAGTATGGCGACAAACCGAATCGCCACGCCTTCATAGGGCGCCGCGGCACTCGGTGCACGGTAGCTCGATAATCTGGCGGGGGCGGATATGGGGTGGCGCCGTAGGCGGGCTGCAGAAGGCCTACAGCTCATGGAGTTGGTGTGTCCTCGCGCACAAGCGGCGCACTACTACTCTAGCAGAACCTTGCCCTAATTGACGTAGGATTCCCACACTGAGCACACTTCTCGTCGTCCAGGTGTTTCACCTCGTGTGGTACGTAGTCCGGTTCCTTTTATGTGATCTTGATGAGAGGCGTGAAATTGCAGATTGACAAGTTTGTGGGCACCGTGGCGACCAATTAAGCTGCGTCTCAGGTGTTGTCGTGTTCATATCTCCCGTCGCTTCGTTATGTACAGCGCCAATATGAGACCAACTATGAAGTACACGAAAATCACCGCAAGAGCCTGCGGCACCGATGGGTAGTACTGCGCGACAGTGAGGGTTCTCGTCGAGTTACGAAACGTCCGCTCTACGGTGCGCACTACATCCACAGGGTAGGGCTGCTGCAAGATGTCGAGAACGATGCCCGATGCAAAGGTAAGTGTAAACCACGGCTTAAAGTGTGCAATGCTGGCCCCCAAACTGTCAATTATGGGCAGTATCAAAAAAAACGTAAAAAACGTGAGCACGATCGAATACACTGAGCTTCTGAAAATGGCGCTGAAGAGGTAAGCGATCGCCAGTATCCCAAACACATAGGCTAAGGCATACAAGAATGAGAGGCTAGTGTTCGCAGCAATGCTCCCGTCAATTGCAACCACCGCGATTACTGTAACGGCGTAGTAAAGCGCGACTGCCCCGACCGATATCATTGCGCTTGCGATGAACTTACCAAGCACGAGCACGTGCCTTTTCACCGCGTTCGGGAAAAGCAGAAGGCCTGTTTTTTGCTCAAATTCAGACACGATTGCGTCTGCCCCGAAGAACGTTGCACAGAGCACTATAAGGATTCCGATTTCGGCAAGCATCCCCGACGTAAATGTCATCGGATCGGGGTCGTATCCGGATCCTATGGTGGGGGGCACCACGAGGTTAAGGATGAGTAGTATGGCAAGCAGCGCACCTATGATGAGCAGCCTCTTGCTGCGCAGGTACTTGAGGAGCTCGTATTTTGTCACAACCGCCATCTGCCTGAGATCACTTGGCGGCACTATGACTCCTCCTCTGGCACAAGCCTCAAATAAACATCTTCAATAGCAGACCGTACAGGTCTGTAGAACGCTACGCGTATGCCGATACTCTTTACGTGGTCAAGCAGGTCCGACTGCTCGCTCAATCCGCCCTCGACAGTTATAAGGAGCTCTGACGTAGCGACTCGCTTTACCGATCTCACGTTAGGCAGAGCTTGCACGGAGGCGCATTGTTCGGCGGTTATGGGCTCAACGGCGGTGAGCGAGACGCCTCCCTCGCCTGCGTTCGACAGGTTGGCGACGGTATCATAGACGAGGAGCGTCCCCTTGTCAACGATCGCGACCTTATCGCACACTTCCTGCACCTCGTAAAGGAGGTGAGAGCTCATGAAAATAGTAAAATCTCTCTCTTTAAGCTGCATAATGAGCTCCCTGACTTCTATCATGCCGCGCGGGTCAAGGCCGATCGTTGGCTCATCGAATATCAGAATGGATGGATCGTGCAGGAGCGCCGAGGCAATCGCAACTCGTTGCTTCATGCCGGTCGAGAAGTCCCCCGTTCGCTTGTGGGCTGAATCCGACATCTTTACCTCGTCGAGCAGTGCGACTGAGCGCTCTCGAATCACATCGCTGTCCAAGCCGCGTAACTGCCCCAAGTACGATAGGATCTCCATAGGGGTGAGCTGCGGATAAAGCTGGGGCGTCTCAACAACAGCCCCAACGCTTGCGAGCGCTTCTTTAGGGTTGCGCACCACGTCGATTCCGTTGAGGAACGCTTTGCCGCCAGTCGGTCGAAGAAGGCTAGTTAAAATCTTGATTGTGGTGGTCTTGCCGGCGCCGTTGGGGCCAAGGTATCCCACACAGACGCCTGGCTCGATTGTCAAGTTCAAGTCCTTCAGTGCCTCGAACTGGCCAAACTGTTTGCTTAAGTGCTCTGTTACGATGGCATCGGTCATGCTGCGTATCTGCTCTTGGGCCTGGTTTAAAATTTGCCTGTTAATAGTGCCTAAACGCTGAAATCCTGTGCCTTTCCTTGAACTCTTCCACAGTGTAGGAATTAAGGACGTAATAAACTTTTCGGTGGTCTCCGTAAGCTAGGAGACAATGCCACATCGGGTGCCGAGCGACGTCGCCCATTTCGATAATAGGGGGCATTTCGTTGGAGCAAACTGTGTGGATCCCACCACAGCTGTCCCGTCTTCTTTTGTTTATACCACTTGGAGCGCTATAACCAAAGCGGAGGTTTCGTCCAATGGTCGCCCATGCCGCCCCAATCGACATTCGGCCACCACATCTGTAGCGAAGCCGCTCGCCATTTTATTTGCTGTGCGTTGACACCGGCTCAGAAAGGCTTAAGTTTCTCCTCACCCATTCAACGTTTTCGATTAATTTTTTTGATAGCACAGCACGTTGAAGAAGGCGAAACGGATGGCAAAAAAAGAGGCAGCGGTCATTGCGCTCCTTATCGTCGCATCCCTATTCATCGCCGGTTGCATAAGTCAACCACGACGCCAGTGACGCCGCCCGACCCGCAGCTTGCGCAATACATCGAGGCGTACAACACCACGTTGAGGGCCTAACATCCAAATAATTTGACCGCGTGGCTTGTCACGCCAATAAATGCATCATCTGCGAATATAACACATGCGTGGACGTACCCATCGTCTACCAACAGCGCGGTAAATCTCACCTACACTGAAAACGTCACACTGATCCGGTTCAGTTCCCCTAACGCGGCAACGGCATACGTTGATAATAATAGCGCAGGTTATCGGTTGGTGGCGACTTCGTACCCGAGTACGCACAGTCCAGAAGCGAATCAGCGCGCAAAAGGAAACGCAACGACCGCTTATGCCATTTATGATACAGGGTCCTCGCTAGGAACGCCTGGCAGTTTGATCGTGCAGACTGATCAGCACGTCTGGATCGGTCAGTATGAATATATGTCAGCCCCCCCATGAGGAGGTCGACCGTATGATACGAAAGGTAGCGATAACGTGCGTCGTCGGTGCTGGTGAGCGTCCTCGTGGTCGTTAGCCGGCTACACTTCCGCAAACCCCGCAACCCAACCCCATCGACGCAAACAGGAACGGCCACACTAGCGCTGGCGCCACGCCATCACCCACCACCAGCCAACCGACAATACTTCCGATAACACCATCTCCAATTGTGACGCCTTCTCCCACCCCGGCCGGGGCTCGGGTCGCCACGACCCTCAGCATTTGGGAGGGATATATGGGCCAGCCCGCGTTTTGGCTTGACTATCCGCTATATCACGTGGCGCTCAAACATGGAGGCTCTGAGCAAATCCGCTACGTGATCAACGGCACGGATGGCAAGCACCCGTGTGGTGTGGCGAACTACTACATAGATAACCAGGCGGCACGCGGTACGTTGGATATCACAAAGCCACAGCCCCAATATTGGCAAGGCTGTCCCGCAGGACTGCCTGGCGGAGCGGGAGGGCTCTACCTCTACCCCAACGACACGGCAAAGTTAACAGTCGGATGGCACACACTGAAAATCGACTACCTGGGAGATAGCACCTACGCGCCCTCACAGTTCGTGGCCCAGTTTTTGGTGGTGCCATAAATTAGGAATTGAAAATATAGGCAGAAGCGCCCTAAAACCGCATCGAAACGCTGCTACTACGTGCTACAAGAAGAACGTAACAAGTGCCGGCGCACGTTAATCAAAAAAGGCGCTCTAGTCAGCTTTACAACGCGTTTTCCTCTAGATATTCTGCGCCGTCGGTCGAAGCACGCTGTTCACGGCGTTGGCGAGGCGCTCTGCACACTTGTTGCAGTTCGGATCGTTGGTCGTGTTCACGCAGCCGAAGTGAAGTCCATACAGACAGGCGCCGTTTTTTATGCTCGTTACGTTCGTTGCCATAACGTTCATCTCCAAGCTACCCTGCTCAGAGTAGTTTCATAAGGCCGCGTGAGACAGGGATTGTGTGGGAAAACGTGACAGTGCATTTGTGTGGGAAAGCGTGACAGTGCGTTTGTGTCACACCAGCGTGCACAGGCCGGGGAGTATAGGCGATGCCCACACGACCACTTCCGCGCCGCCCTCAGCCAATGACTATCCGGGGTCACATGCATTTTCAAATGTGAACAACGAGTGCGTGGAAGTCGACGAGCTAATACTCAAACTCGCGGACTACAGGAACAACTATGCCGATATGGCGGCCGAAAAACTGCTACGAAAGTGTTCGTGTAATTGGAAAGCGTATCAGTACCTGCAGGACCGTGTGCACGATGCGTGGCTTCATGACAGCGCCCGGCAGCAACTACGACAGATTATAAGAAAGATACGGGTGCGATCGCATCAGCAGCGCGAATATGGGGTGACGTGCGAACCATCGTAACGCATTAATCCTACTGCGTTTCACACGGAATCATTACGAAGAAATGGTGGCTTGCAAAAATGGACTATGAAAGCGAGATAGATGACTTGAAAGAGCGCGTGACAAAGTTAGAAAAGAGCGTAAACGAATCAATAGCCGAGCTTAAGAGTCTTCTCGACCAGATACGGTTTGAAAACGACCGAAGAGACCTTGAAAGCCTCAGCTTGCGCTGACTTGTCTTTCGGCCCAAACTTGCGTATGCTCTGGCCACTATTTCAGTCCAGCAGGATCTCCTCGATAGTGCGCCGCTTTCGTGGAGCAGGGGCCTCATCAGGGTAGCCGAGCGGCAGCAGTGCAACGACGTGCATTGCGTTACTCCAGCCAAAAATTTCCTTGATCTTTTGCTCATCGATCATTCTCACCCAGCAACTCCCCAAGCCAAAATCCAAGGCCCGCAACACAATATGTTCAACAGCAATAGCGACGTTAAACGCAATCGCAGGAGCCAGATCTTGGACGTTCATCGTTTTCAGTTGTTCGGCCTTCTCACGAAGAACGCGCACCATGCTCTCCTCAAGTGCGCCCTCCTTCCCAAAATCCTGACTTCTCGCGGCGATGCCTTCGAAGTAGCCGTGGAGGTCGGCGCAGCATACCAGCACCACCGGAGCCTGCCCCACAAATGACTGGTGATACGCTGCTTCTACCAGTTTAAGCTTGGTCTCCTCGTCGGAAACTATCTTGAAGCGCCACGGTTGCGTATTGGAGGCTGAGGGTGCCAATCTAGCGGCTTCTATAAGCGCCAAGATATGCTCTTCGGGAATACGGTCGTTTTTAAATTTCCGAATGCTGTGCCTTTGCTCGATCGCGTCTTTGGTGGTAAGCTCTTGAGTTGTCATATTGCTCTCCGTTCGATCTCTGGTCTCGTTTCCCCCTGTAGTCACCTAAAAGGAGATCCGTTCAACTGTAGACTCGCGCCCGCTGTCGGAAAAGGTCCAGAACCACGCTTCGCCTTTCTCAACGCGGAATATGGCGATGTTCTCAGCAGTAGGACGCAAAAATGGCCGCTCCTCAAGAAGACGCTCTTTGAGCTTCGGGTCATCAAGGAACGCGACCACGCCTGACGCCCGCAGCACTTTTCCTATGTCCATTGTTCCTCCCTCGCCGGGCGGGTGTTTCGGTGGGGCGTAGAAACACAGCTCAACCTTATGATTTGCCGTCAGCTGCCGACACATCGCTTTCACCTTCGCAGTGGAGAAGTAGAAACCCTCCTTGGTCGCAAACCACATTCCCAACATGCGAACCCGCGGCTGGTCGCCGTCAACGGTCGCAGCCGCACATATGGGGTGCTCCGTTGCAAACTGGATGCATTCGTCGAAGTCCATCGTACCATCGCCGCTCGTTCGTGTGCATTCATTGCTTAATTAGCTGGTGAGAAGCATGCAGTAGACTCTCTCCGTCGTCGTGCGCGTCAGATACGACACCCGCGTGAGCACGCCAATAAAACCGCCCGGCGAAAACCCGAGAGTGTCAGCGAACAAGCCACGCCCGATGCCGGACGTGTCTCGCCTTCTACCGCTAAGCGCAACAACCATCTCTAAAGGTCTCTCTCCACCGCTAGATCCCTTTATCCTTCAACGCATGAGAATCGCAGTCCAACCGTTATTGAACAAATGGCGGGTCATTGCAGATCACTTGTGCGCGCGCTCTGCCTGCTGATGTCAATCGTGCATAGATTCCGCCAGCCCGAGCAGGATCCTTCACTTCGATCCACCCGTCCTCTACGAGACGCTCAAGAAAGCCTTGTATTTCACCTTCATTGTAACCTGCTGACGTTCGAGTTGCTTCGGGAACGACCACCCAGCCGTCTTTGTCGCTTTCACAGGCTTCAAGATGGCAGTGTGCAAGCTGACAGAAGAACTGATCTCGGCGCTCTTTTTGATTGGTCTCTACGTGCTGCTCACCCACGTCTAACCCCTCTTTTGCGCGGTGCCGGATGTAACCATCCACCATATTTGTGGCCCTAACTCCCACGAGCCGCGCGCGTCTTCAGCACCCGCGACGAACTCCTAAAACACGTAGTATCGCTAGCAACTGCACGACGCGCCCTTCCTTCATAATGGGTTTCCGCGGTATGAATAAGAACTTTCCACCAAGAAAGTTCGCTTTAGGAAGGCCAAAAACAAAGAAAAAGGGGTGCGTGGCAACTTCGGCAGCCCCAGACACGTTAGCTTCTGAACGATGAGTCGCGTTCGACTTTCAATTCCTCAGCGCTGGGTAAATTTACGGTAAACGTCGATCCTTTTCCGACTTCACTCTCAACAGTTATTTGCCCGGCGTGCGCATCGACGATCCGCTTCACCACCGCTAAACCAAGGCCCGTTCCCTTCGCCTTGCCGGTAAAGAGCGGTTTAAAGAGCTTGTCTTTGGCGTCGTTCGGAATGCCGATGCCGGTATCGTGCACGCTTATCGCCACCGAGCCATCGTCGGCAGATGCACTAACGGTGACCGTCCCGCCGTCCGGCATCGCCTGCACGGCATTGAGGATTAGGTTTGCTAACGCGCGACGCATAAGGTGAGGGTCCGCCGTCAATTGCAGGTCTGGAACTGCGGTCGTAATGCTTACGCCATCCGTGCGCGGCAGCGATTGAACGACGTCATCGATCAGCTTCTCGACAACGATTTGCTCGGGCTCAGGCACGATCGGCCGAGCGTAGTCTTGGAGATCACCGACGATCTTGTCCATATAGAAGACCTGCTCGCTGATCTTGGCAAAGAGCGCTTGTTCTTTTTGCCACTCGTCGCGGCCGCGCTCGGCAGGGGACATACGTTCGAAGCGGAGCCTCTGCAGATCGACAATGTACTGGAGACCTTGCAGAGGGTTGCGGAGATCGTGACCGATCATGGCAGCGGTCTCCCCGATGCCGGCGAGGCGTTCGGCGTCCCTGAGCTGCGCTGTGCGTTTCTCTACGAGCTCCTCAAGGTGAACGGAATATTGTGCGAGTTCTTCGGCGTAGTGGTGAGCGGCTGCCTGTGCCTCAAGCTTGGACAACGCCGTGCCGAATTCAGTTGCAATCGTGCGGAGGAGATTTCGTTCCTGTGGCGTAAACGAGTGCGGGCGCATCGCGTATATCGTGAATTCTCCAATAAGGGAACCTTCGGCGAAGACCGGAACGGAAACGGCCGCTCCGTGCATTCCGTGGCTGACAACAAGCGTGTCAGCAGTTAGTTCCTGGACGATAACGAGTTCCCCTCTCCGAAACACGCCTCGCACATGGGGATTGGCGTCGATATCGATCTGCTCGAGGGATTCAACGAAGGCTGGAGGTAAGTTATGGGCATAGCGCACCTGCAGCCGCCCAGCTTCGTTTTCTGTGGCAATGAATCCAGCAGCAAACCCCAGCCGCTCAATCGTGGTAGCTAGCGCCTGCCCAAACAATGTGGGGAGGTCGCTAGCTTCGTTGATGACGTGTATAACGTCGTTAAGCACCGAAGTGCGTTGGGCGTGCTCTTGCAGCTGGCACTCAGCCTGCTTCCGCTCGGTGATATCCCGCGCAGCTGCAAAAACTCCTTGAATCTCGTTCCGTTCATTCTTGAACAGTGTCGCGTTGTACAGCACATCTGTGATTCTACCCGATTTGTGCCGAATAGCTAGAGGGTAGTCTCTCACAAAACCGTCAGTGAAGACCTGACGGTAGCCTACTTTTGCTTTTTCCGGCTCAGTGAAATAGTTGCTAAAGTCGCTTTCGATCAGTTCCTCGCGGGAAAGGCCAGTCACCTCCTCAGTGGCCTTGTTAACATCCGTGATTTTTCCGTCAGCATTGATGGTGACGAGGGGATCGAGACTGGCCTCAATAAGGCTTCTTGCGTAGAGCGAGGCCGCACGGAGTTTCTCTTCAGCCTGCTTCCGCTCGGTGATATCCCGCGCCGTCTCGAGAATTGCCACCGGCGCATTCCGTGCGCCGTATTGCAACGTCCAATGGCTCGTAACTGTCACCGCGACGCCGGCGCGAGTGGTGTGTTGTAACTCTCCCTGCCAGTGTCCCGCACGGAAAAGGCGATCAGTGATGTCCTCAAGCGACGACGGAAAGACAGTTTGCAGTAATGAATGGACCAGTTCTCCGCGCACGTCGTCTTGCTTCCACCCGTACAGCCGTTCCGCACCCTTATTCCAGTACGTTATCTGCCCACTGAGATCAAAGATAGTGATCGCATCATTTGCCGCGTCAAGCAGGGCGAGGCGCTGTTTTTCGTCAACGATATCACGCTCTTCCGTCACGTCCTGATCAAGAATAAGTACG
>Ga0208189_1000236_pt1 | contig 34254 bp, 24 predicted proteins | sample June2015DPH_10_5_FD_184702 | JGI IMG/M metagenome (GOLD analysis project Ga0208189, IMG submission 184702) | Peatland microbial communities from SPRUCE experiment site at the Marcell Experimental Forest, Minnesota, USA - June2015DPH_10_40... | ecosystem: Environmental > Terrestrial > Soil >... | reverse complement strand
CGGTTGGGGCGGTGGCGGCCGCGGCGGCGGCAGGAGCCGCGGGGGATCGCAGAATACGCCGGCCCCCAAGGTGACGATCCGCTGGGAAAGCGCCGCGCCGGTACACCAGGCGCTCCTCAAGAGCGAGGTGGCGGACGCTTCCAAGTTCGCGGACTGGTCCAAGGACTATTACGTGGTCACGGTCAGCGGGCTGCCGCAGTGGGGACAGCGCCAGGGCGGAAGCGACGACAACGACCAGCAGCAGGATCCCGACCGGGCGAAAGAGATGCAAGAGCGGATGCAGGACCACTTGAAGCAGAGCACTTCGCTCAAACTCAAGAGCCGGACCATTGCGCCGGAACGGGTCGACACGCTCGATTCCGCCGGCGGCCACACGTTCGTGTTTCTCTTCCCCCGCACTTCGAACATTCTGGCGGACGACAAGGAAGTCGCCTTCGGAACGTCCATGGGCCGGTGGGAAATCAAGTCCAAGTTCACCCTGAAGGAGATGCAGTTCAAGGACAAGCTGGAGTTGTGAGGCCGCTTTCGGCGGCCGCTCGTCGATCCCCCGGAGCTGTGGAGCCGGGAACGGCCGGCTGGATCGACGGACCGCGAGCGCATCTACCGGTCAAGCACGTCGCGGACCTTCTCGGCCAGCGTGTGGTGGCTGAAGGGCTTGGCCAGGAACTCCACGTCGGCTTCGAGAACGCCGTGGTGTACGACGGCGTTCTCGGTGTAGCCGGAGAGATAGAGGACCTTCATGCCGGGCCGCACCGGGAGCAGTTGGTCTGCCAACTGCCGGCCGCTCATCTGCGGCATGATCACGTCGGTCAGCAGCATGTGGATCGTGCCTTCGTACTGCCGGCTGAGTTCGAGGGCCTCGAGCGGGTCGGCGGCTTTGAGAATCCGGTATCCCAGCCGCTTCAGCATCTCCGCAACCAGCTCGCGCACACCCTTTTCGTCCTCCACCAGCAGAATGGTCTCGACTCCCTGCCTGGAAACGGGGCTGGGGACGCGATCGCCTGAACTGGGGGCCTCAGCCACCCTGGGGAAGTAGATCTTGAAGGTCGTTCCCCGCCCCGGCTCGCTGTAGACCCAAATATCGCCGCCGCTCTGTTTCACGGTGCCGTAGACGGTCGCCAGTCCCAGCCCGGTTCCCTTGCCCTGCTCCTTGGTCGTGAAAAACGGCTCGAAGATGTGGCGCTTGGTTTCCGCGTCCATGCCATGCCCGGTATCGCTGACCGCGATCAGGACGTAGTCGCCCGGCTGGACGCCCAGGTGGGTCCGGGAGTAGTTTTCGTCGAGGTGGGACACCGCGGTTTCGATAGTCAGCTTGCCACCATCCGGCATGGCGTCTCGGGCGTTGATCGCCAGGTTGAAGACGATCTGCTCCACCTGTCCGGGATCGGCTTTGATGTTGCCGGCGCCGGCGGCGAGACTCAGGGTGAGATCGATGTCTTCGCCGATCAGGCGGCGCAGCATCCGGTCGGCGCCACGGAGCAGCTCGTTCGCGTCGATCACGCGGGGGCGCATCACCTGGCGGCGGCTGAAAGCGAGCAACTGGCCGGTGAGCGCGCCGGCGCGCTCGGCAGCCTTGGCGACCTCCTCGGCATAGTCGCGCAGGGGGTCCTGGAGGGACAGACCGTCGAGCAGCATGCGGTCGTAGCCGGAGATGATGGTGAGCAGGTTATTGAAGTCGTGCGCCACGCCGCCGGCCAGGCGGCCGACCGCCTCCATCTTTTGCGCGTGGAGCAGTTGGTCCTCGAGATGCTTGCGCTGGGTGATGTCGCTGACGAAGGCGATGGCAAACGGGCCCTCGTCGGTTTGGATGTGACTGAGGCTGACCTCGACCGGGAATTCGGCGCCATCCTTGCGCCGCCCCGCCAATTCCATTCCGATGCCCATGGGGCGGACGCGCGGGCGGGAGAAGTAGCCGTCGCGGTGGGCCAAGTGCCCATCCCGGGCGCCCTGGGGCAGCAGCGCTTCAATCGTTTCCCCCAGCAGTTCGCGGCGGCTGTAGCCGAACATTTCTTCCGTTCTGGCGTTGGCAAGGACAATGCGGCCGTGGCGGTCGACGCTCAGAATAGCCTGGGCCGCCGACTCCAGCAGCGCCGCCAGAAGTTTGTCGTGCGATTGCAGGTAGAGTTCCAGATCCTTGCGCGCGGCAGCGCCTGCGCCGGGATTGGTGCCCTGCCCCTCTTTGTCCATATACACCCCGTGGTGCTCTTTAGTTCTATTGTACCTGTGGTTTCGGAAGAAAGCGCCAATAAGAAGAACGTCCGATCCGGCTGTGACTGACTAAGGGCTCAGAACTATCTCACGGACGGCTCCCGTAAAGACACCGGTATTGGGACCGTCCCTGAACGAACAGCCCCTCTTGAATGAAGATCTCGGCTAGTGGTTAGATGCCTCGATTGCCGCGCCGCACCAACTTTAATCGGGCATTCCGGTGAAGGCGGAAGCGCCTGCGCCACTTAGCTGCACGAGGGGCAGGTATTCTGCCTGCCAGCGACAGGCCGGAGGCCTGTCCTACTTGATTTGGATCGTGCCCGTGACGACGCGGGTGGTGGCCGCGTACAACTCACTGCGGAGGCGGGCGGCCTACACGTTGTTGCCGAGCTCGAAGAGCGGGTCGGCGGCTCCGGCGTAGGCCAGGAGCCGCTTGGTCTCGTCCTCGGTGATGGGCTGGAAGCTCTGCGCCACGTCCAGGGCGAGGTGGAACCAGGCGGGGTTGCCGGGCGGAAGGGCCGCGGTCACGGGCTGCGAAAGCGTCCAGCGCCAGGCCAGCGCGGCTTCTTCGGGCAACGTGCAGGGCTCGTACCAGCACTTCGGAGTGCGCTGGCTCTCCGGCAGGCTCTGCGCGTACTTGCCGCGGGCCATGGCCTTCAGCGCGAAGCGGGCCACTCCTTTGCTGCGCGCGTGTTCGAGCACCTGCGGGCCGAAGTTGGCCTTGGAGAACAGGACGTAGTTCACGGGGAACAGAAAGGCGTCGAAATGGGCGCGGTCCATCGCGCCGATGGCTGTCTCGACGGAGTGGGCGCTGAAGCCGAGGTAGCGGAGCTTGCCGGCCTTCCGCGCGGCCACGAAAGCCTCCATGGCGCCGTTGAGGCCGAAGATCCGCTCCAGGTCCGCGGTCTTCTGGAGGGCGTGGTGCTGGTAGAAATCCAGGTGGTCGGTTCGAAGGACCTTGAGCGTGGCATCGATGTCGGCTGCGGCGCCGGCCTTGTCGCGAAAGTCGGTCTTCGAAGAGAGGAAGCAGCGGTTGCGGTACGGCTCCAGCGCCGGCCCCATCCGCTCCTGCGCGTTGCCGTAAGACGGGGACACGTCGAAGAAGTTGACGCCGCGATCGAAGGCCTCCGCCACCAGATCGTTGGCGGCCGTTTGTTCGATCTGCATGAGCGCAGTGCCGCTGAAGGCCAGGATGGAGAGGTGCTCGCCCGTCTCGCCCAGCGGTCGCTTGGGGATTGGGTTCCGTCTGGTTGGGGGTTTCCCGTCGCCGAGCAGGTCACGGGATGCGGCCAGGAGTGCGGAGGCCGCGGTTCCGTTTCTCAGAAAGTTTCGCCGGTCCATAGTCCGATCATGCAACTTTTGCGGGCACGGGTTCAATGGCCGGCTGGTACAATCGGACCGGGATGATTCTTAACTCGCGTGTCGACCCCCGCAAGATTGTGGGCTCGTATCCGGAGCGGCTAAGCGTGGAGCAGTTGAGGGCCCTGGCCGGCTACGTGGTCGCCCTGGAACTCTACACGCCGGAAACCGTACCGGTGCGCCGCATTGAGGCCATCGGCGAGACGGCCGACGAGTGCATGGCGGGATTGGCCGGCCGCGGGCTCGATCCGCGGCGTTTCGAATACATAATGTTGAAGGCGCCGTACTAAGGGCGCTACACTAGGGAAGTCCTTCGGAAGTCGGGGCGTGGCTCAGCCTGGCTAGAGCGCCTGGTTCGGGACCAGGAGGTCGGTGGTTCGAATCCACTCGCCCCGACCAATCCCATCTCACATAAGACCTTCACCCGGGCCTCTTGTCGATCAGCTAAAGGCCGTATTGCGGATGGTGCCCCTGTATCCAGGACTTCACGAGCCCGTTGAACTCGTCCGCCTTCTGCACTAGGTCTTCGGCCTCCGACTCCGTCGCGACGTTCGCCATATCGTAATCGACCTGGTTCCGCTTCCGCCGGCAGGTCTCGAAATACGCAGCGAGCGCAGACGCCTGAGTGCCCATCGCAATCTCGAAGGCCCGGAGCGTTGTCTGATGGTGGCCGCGACCGACGACCCGGTAGCCTTCGCAGGCGACCACCATGGAAGACGGCATTGTACGCAGTGGCGAAGCGTCGGTCAGCCGAGAGCTCAGGAATCTTCGCGTCCAGCAGATCCCGCTCGACGACGGCGTGAAGAGCGCGCAGCTCGGATAGGCTCGTTCTGTGCGGCCTCACCATCTGAGCGTCCAGCAAGCTTTGCCAGGTTGTCGGCAGTGCCATAAACGAAAAGGAGTTCCTTCTCAAGAACTGACGTCAAGAAATGATGTCCGGTCTTTGTCTTCTTGAGGAACTCTTGAGTAGTGTACACCGTTGGGTTGATGTTCCGCCCAACCTCGTCTTCGGCACCGCGAAGGACTCCGGCAATCTCGGAGAGCGGCGCGCGCCCGATGATCATAAGATCGACGTCGCTGGAAGCCCTTTCTTCGCCGGCCGCCACGGAGCCGTAAATGAACGCTACGTCCAGTTTCACGGCCAGAGGCTTAAGAGCGTCCCTGACCACGTCAGCCAGCCCGGACGTCTTGCGCAGCACTTCGGAGAGCGCTCGGAAGATCGGGGAGCGCTGGTCGGCCTGGTAGTACACTCGGTTTCCGTCCACCCTCCGAGTAAGAACCCCGGCCGACGCGAAGATGCGGAGTTCGTGCTGAACGCTTGAGGCGGGAATGCTGAGGTGCCTGGCGAGTTCGTGAAGATACCAGGACCGCTCGGGATGCAACAGCGTGGCCGAGAGAACACGTTGCTTCACGCGGGTCGTGAGGGCATCGAGCACTGAGGTCGTGCGATCCATTCGTATAATTATACCATCCGCTCGTACAAGCGATCCCAGCAAGGCTGAATCGCGCCGGAGCTGCAGGTGCGGCTCGACTACCCACCCAATCGCCACCCAGAAGCGTACTCTTGGTGCTTAGGTTGAGATTTAATGCGAGAATACTTCTTCTGTAATCAAGGAGTTAGACGAAGCAGCCTGGCTCGGGACCAGGAGGTCGGTGGTTCGAATCCACTCGCCCCGACCATTTTAGAATCAATAACTTAAAGAACTTGGGCTGTACGCCAGAAGTTGTGGCGTAAACAGCCACCAGTTTGCCAACCTGGATCGAGTTGCTCTGTGAATCGCAGGTGCGTGTACTGCGGCCATGGCAGACATTGCGACCGCGCCCTTCGAATCGGGACTGGCGGTCGGGACCAATCAGCGCCCGCTTCGCGAAACAGTCGATCTCGATGTCAGAGGTCTTGGACGCCGGCTGCCGCGGACGGACGCGCCGGAGGGCTGGATCAAAAAGACCGAACGCCGCCGCGAAAGGCGAGCCTGCTTCGCTGCCAAGACAGCCACAGCAGAAGCTGGCCGCGTACATCGAAAAATACACCGGTAGGTCACAAAGCAAGGCAGTTCCATCGCCACCGTTGCCGATCCTTGGCGGGCCTTCGTGAAGTCCGGCCGGTGGTCGCAGAAGACCAAGGAAGGTCTCCCGTGTCCTTTTGCGAAATGATGCGGGCCTCGCTTTGCGTTGTGACATCCGGCTGGCCAATCGCTACCCCTTTCGATTGTGAAGACCGCTATAATGGCATCCTCGCGGTTGGTGTAGGGACTCCGCTTCAATCTGCCTGGGTTCGCTCCCGGGCCTAGAGCGTCAATCCCAGCGGCGACCACTGCTTCAGATCGAAGGAGCCAGAAATGACGAACGGGACGCAGAAGCTTTCCGTGGTTGAGAAGGCCGGCTACAGCCTGGGAGACGGCGCCGCGAACTTCGTCTTCATGACGATGATCCTCTTCCAGCTGAACTTCTACACCGACACCATGGGCATTGCGGCCGGCGTCGCCGGCACGCTGCTCCTGGTGGGCCGGTTCTGGGACGCCTTCTTCGATCCCATGATGGGCGTCATGGCCGACCGCACCAACACACGCTGGGGAAAGTTCCGCCCCTGGGTGCTGTGGACCGCGGCGCCCTGGGCCATCGTCATGGTTCTGGCGTACACCGTGCCGGGCTTGAGCTACGGCCCCACGCTGGTCTACGCCGCCGTGACCAACCTCCTGTTGATGACGCTCTACTCGGCCAACAACACACCCTACTCGGCAATGACCGCGGTCATGACCCCCGACGTCCATGAGCGCACGAGCTTGTCGTCGTACCGCTTCGTGGCAGCGATGATCGCGCAGTTGATCGTGGGCGGCTTCACGCTGCCGCTGGTGGCCAAGTTCGGACAGGGCAACAACGCCAAGGGCTGGCAGATGACCATCGGCTTGTGGGCGTCGATCTGCGTGGTCTGCTTCGTGATCACGTTCTTGTCCACTCGCGAGCGCGTTAAGCCGTTGGTGCAGGAGAAGGTCTCCATCAGACAATCCTTCGGCACGCTAGGCAAGATCGGGCCCTGGGTCGCCATGTTCATCGTCACCCTGGCCCACTTCACGGCGAACTCCATGCGCGACGGCACGGTCATCTACTTCTTCCAGTACTACGTGAACAAGGACCGCCTGTTCGAGTTCCTGCGAGGCGCGGGTCTGCCCTACGCAGTTGGCGTCAGCTCCAGCGGCTGGTGGTTCTCGCTGCTGAACACCTTCGGTCTGGTCATCAACGAAACCAAGTCCAACGTCTCCTCGGTGGGATTCAGCCTGTGGAACATGTCGGGCCAGTTCGTGCTTGTGATCGGCGTACTCTGTGCGACCTTCCTGTCCATGAAGTTCGGCAAGAAGGCCGTCGCCCTCACCGGCTTTGCGCTGACCACGGTCTTCATGGCCGGATTCATCCTCCTGCCGCCCGACAACATCTGGGCGATCTTCGTGATGGTCTGGCTGCGCTCCCTGGTCTATGCGCCGACGATTCCGCTGCTGTGGGCCATGTTTGCCGATGTGTCGGACTACGCGGAATGGAAGACCGGCCGCCGCACGACGGGCGTGATCTACGCGACCGTCCTGTTCGCTCTCAAGTTCGGCTTGAGCCTGGGCGGCTTCCTGGCTGGCTGGTTGCTTTCGGGGTATGGCTATCGGCCCAAGATGGCCCAGACGGCGCATTCCCTGCTGGGTATCCGCCTCACCATCAGCCTCTATCCGGCCATCCTGTACTGCGTCATCGTCGGGGCCCTATGCTTCTACTCGATTGGGAAGAAGCGGAACCTGCAGATCCAGGACGAGCTGGCCGAGCGTCGCAGGCGCGTCGAGAGCTCACCGGGAGTCTGACCGTGGTCACCGCCCTCCGCGAGATCCTGAAGGAGCGTTTTCTCCTCGGCGCCGCGCTCAACGACGCCCAGATCGCCGGCCAAGACCCGGCGGCGCTCGAAATCGTCAGGCGCCACTTCAGCACGATCAGTCCGGAGAACGCCCTGAAGTGGGACGCCGTCCATCCGGAGCCCGATCGCTTCGAGTTCGCGGCTGCGGACCGATACGTCGCCCTCGGAGCGAAGGGCGGTCTGTCCGTAGTCGGCCACGTGCTGGTCTGGCATGAGCAGACACCCGGTTGGGTCTTCGACGACCCTAAGCCGCTTCTTTCGCGGCTGCGGGCGCACGTGCGGACCGTCGTCGGCCGCTACCGCGGACGCGTGCAGGCTTGGGACGTGGTCAACGAGGCCTTCGAAGACGACGGGACTTGGCGGAAGACGCCCTGGTACGCGACGCTGGGCGAGGAGTACGTGGCAAAGGCGTTCGAGTTCGCCCACGAGGCCGACCCCGATGCCGAGCTCTACTACAACGACTACAACCTCTGGAAGACGCCCAAACGCGAAGCGGCCGTTCGGCTCGTGACGTCGCTCCGCGAGCGCGGAATCCGTATCGACGGTATCGGCGAGCAGGCCCACTGGCTGTTGGATGGCCCCGCAATCGAAGACATCGAAGCCGCGATCGTCGGCCTCGCAAAAACAGGCGGGCAGGTCATGATGACGGAACTGGACGTCGATCCACTGCCTCGACCCGAGGAGTTGATCGGAGCCGACGTGTCGAAGCGAGTGGAGCTCACCCCGGAGCTCGACCCGTACGCGGACGGTCTGCCCGAAGGCGTCGAGCAGCGGTTAGCGCGGCGCTACGCAGACATCTTCCGCGTACTCGTGAAGTACCCGGCTGTGAGCCGCGTCACCTTCTGGGGCGTCACGGACGCCGACACCTGGCTGAACAACTGGCCAGTCCGGGGACGCACGAATCACCCCCTGTTGTGGGATCGGCAGGGACGACCCAAGCCTGCATTCGACGCGGTGGTCGAAGCTGCCAGGCGTGCGCTGAAGGCAGGGGCCTGAGCGCGATCCGTCGGATAGACCGGGCCGTGCCGCCCTTGGCGGGGCCGCGGTCTCCCCGAGATGGGGGACGGTCAGTTTCCAGAAAGGCCGTTTTTGTCTACGACGACCCTTTCATAATCTCATGGCGTTAGATCAGGGTCGAAGCCATCATGCGACTCCTCTACCTTGTGGCGGCCCTTTCAGTTGCCTTGGCTGCTCTGGCCCAAGACGCGAACCCTCCGGTTCTTTCTTCACACGACAGAATTGATGGACCCTTCGCAGGCCAATATCAGGTGCAGGACTTGCGAGTGTACGAGAATGGCAGGGTCGTCTATGTCGAGGAAGGGACCAAGACGATGGGGGCCGCCAAAGCCGAGCGTTCAGCCTACGAGGCTGTAATCGGCTCCGATGAGGTGCGACGTTTAGCGGCACTCTTGGACAGCCGTGAAATCCGCTCCATTCCGAAGGAGGTGCCGTCCAAGACCCGCTCGATAGATTTCTCGTGGCACAAATCACTTGAAATTAATCGGAGCGGGAAAACTCAAGGTATACAGATCGAGAACTTTTGGAGTTCACACCACCCCCGATGCCGGGGTTTGCGATATAGTAGTGAATGTCACTACATTGTGGAGACACCCATGAACAACGCAATCTCGGCCTCGGACGCCAATCGCCGGTTCTCGGAACTCCTGCGAACCGTGAAGAAGGGCCAAAGCGTCGTCGTGACTAGTCACGGCAAGCCCGTGGCAAAGATCTCGCCCGTGGTCGAGGACGATCGGGCCGCGGGAGGCGCGCGCACCGCCCTTTTCGCCCGCCTCCGCGGAGAACGAGTTGTGAACGCCGGCCGCTGGACGCGTGACGAGCTGTACGACGACGCCTCATGAGGATCGCGCTGGACACTAACGTTCTGGCCTACGCCGAAGGCGCCAACGGAGCGCTCATGCGAGACAGGGCGCTGAGGGTGATCCAACGATTGCCCCCGGGGGCTATCGTGCTGCCGGCCCAAACATTGGGCGAACTCTTTAATGTGCTTGTTCGAAAGGCCAAGCGGCGCCCACGTCGAGCGCGGGAAGCCGTGCTGAGCTGGCGCGATGCGTATGCGGTAGTCGACACGTCCGCCGCTGTGATCGTCAATGCAACGGATCTAGCGTCCGATCATGGCCTTACGATCTGGGACTCGGTCGTGCTGGCCGCTTCGGCGGAGGCCGAGTGCCGCTTGCTTTTATCGGAAGATCTGCAAGAAGGGTTTACGTGGCGTGGAGTCACGGTCACCAACCCGTTTGCACCGACTCTTAATCCGATATTGGCGGCGTTGCTCGCGGGGCCAGAGGTGTGAACCCGCACGAGGTGTACCGAACTCCGATTCTGCGGTTGTCCGGCGCCGCACCACTGAGCTCAAACTGCGGTCTATTGCGGCACTTCGACGAAAAGGGCCTATCCTGGGTCATTCCCTCCCGCCAGCGCCGCACAGCGAGCCTTGACGGTTTTCCGGGCCTCGCGACCCAAGGCGCCGGTCGAGCTCACGCCGGAGACTCGACCCGCACGTGGACGGCCTGCCCGAGGGCTTAGAGCAGCGGTTCGCGCAGCGCTACGCGGACATCTTCAGCGTATTCGTGAGGCATCCGGCCGTGAGCCGCGTCACCTTCTGGGGCGTCACGGACGCCGACACCTGGCTCAACAACTGGCCAGTCCGGGGACGCACGAATCACCCCCTGCTGTGGGACCGGCAGGGACGCCCCAAGCCCGCATTCGACGCGGTGGTCGAAGCGGTCAGGCGTGCAGCTTCAGCCGGCGTCTGACAAGGTGGCAAGTCAGTAGGCGTTCTTCCGGCATCTCCCAACGCTCTCATGCAGGGACGGAAGGAGCAGAATCTGTACCTGCGGTCTCTCCGCGAGCGATTCCGAATGCCGGCGCGCACTCAGTAGCTATCTCAAGAAAACCCCATCACGGGTTCGCGAGCGGCAACCCCGCGGCTGCTGGAGGCAAGTACCGTCCCGAATCCGTCGGAAGATCGTGGCGCGGGTGCATTTGAGCGAGCGCCGGGCAGGGGCGGCGGGGCGAATAGCCCTAATGTGAGCAGGAACCGCCGATGTTCTCAAGCGGAACGGTTTAGGTTCCCAAGCCGCTAACAACTATGGGGCTTGACGCGCGTTTCCGCGTAGCGTCATAATCTGTAGTACGTGGAGGGTTATGAAATATGGGTTCTCTGGGCAGCTCCAACAATGCAATTCTCGTCAGCAAGTGTCAGAATCTGCAAAACCTGACTGTATCCCTGCAGGTCACGCAGGACTTGATCACGTTCGGGAATAATGGATTCTCGCTGCAATTGAATTGCTATCCGCAGACCAACCCCCAATCTATCTATCAGGGCCAGCCGCTGAAGTGGTTTCAGTACGTCATCGCCGTAGAAAACAACTCGGTTGAGTGGGGGATCCAGTACTGGTCCGCCGTAAAGGGTTTCGGTTTTAGCCCTAGCCCAAATTACGTCTCATTCGGCTCTGCCTCATCGAATCAGGTGCCGGCAGGCTCGGTGATGAAAATTGTGCTCGGCACTCAACCCAACGGCACTGTGACGAGTGCGGCATTCAGCGTTACCGATCCCAGCGGTAACGTTTCCAGCTTCACGTTCCCGTTCCCGTCTAACGTCTTGTTTGCGATCTATGGCTTCCAGGTCGATCTCGTAGGACCACCTAGCGGCACCCACACCTGCCTATTCACGTCAGGAGCGGGGGTGCTGACCTACTCGGTGTCGTCAGGCACGCTTGCGGTGCAGAATACGAACACCTGCGGCGGCCCTCAGCCCGGCACGGGCGAGACGTCCAATGCCCTGTACCGCAATGTGATACCAGCCTCCGGCCCGACGGTGAGCCAGAACCTCTACGTCCCCGACTGGACTTGGGAAGCTCAGGGCGCACTCCCTGGCGCCGCTGGCACGAAGGCAAGCCACTCGCCAGGCGTTGTCTATCAACCGCCGCTGGATCGCATTCAGGTTTTCGTCGTAGGTTCCGATGGCAACCTGTACGACAAGTATTACAACGGCACGCAGTGGGTCTGGGAAGCTCAGGGCGCACCCCCTGGCGCTGCCGGCACGAAGGCAATCGAATCGCCAGGCGTTGTCTACCAACCGCCGCTGGATCGCATTGCGGTTTTCGTCGTGGGTTCCGATGGCAACCTGTACGACAAGTACTACAACGGCACGCAGTGGGTCTGGGAAGCTCAGGGCGCACCCCCTGGCGCTGCTGGCACGAAGGCGATCAACTCGCCAGGCGTTGTGTTTCAACCGACGCTGAATCGCGTCCAGGTTTTCGTCGTAGGTTCCGATGGCAAGCTGTATGACAAGTACTACAACGGCACGCAGTGGGTCTGGGAAGCTCAGGGCGCACCCCCTGGCGCTGCTGGCACGCAGGCAATCGACTCGCCAGGCGTTGTCTACCAACCGCCGCTGGATCGCATTGCGGTTTTCGTCGTGGGTTCCGATGGCAACCTGTACGACAAGTACTACGACGGCACGCAGTGGGTCTGGGAAGCTCAGGGCGCACCCCCTGGCGCTGCTGGCACGAAGGCGATCAACTCGCCAGGCGTTGTGTTTCAACCGACGCTGAATCGCATTCAGGTTTTCGTCGTAGGTTCCGATGGCAAGCTGTACGACAAGTACTACGACGGCACGCAATGGGTCTGGGAAGCTCAGGGCGCACCCCCTGGTACTGCTGGCACGAAGGCAATCAACTCGCCTGGCGTTGTCTATCAACCGCCGCTGGATCGCATTGCGGTTTTCGTCGTGGGTTCCGATGGCAACCTGTACGACAAGTACTACGACGGCACGCAATGGGTCTGGGAAGCTCAGGGCGCACCCGCACCCCCTGGCGCCGCTGGCGCGAACGCAATCAACTCGCCAGGCGTTGTGTTTCAACCGTCGCTGGATCGCATTGCGGTTTTCGTCGTGGGTTCCGATGGCAACCTGTACGACAAGTACTACTCGGGGTAGTCACGCGCGGGGGGCGCGCCTGCCTCCCTATGCGGCCCTCAGGCCGACTTCGGAAGAGCGGTTCACGAGCCGCTTGTGGCCGATCCGCTCAACGTCAACTTGATGAGGAGGCGCTTTCGACCGACTTGGACCCTTTGATATGCCCGGCGGTCCGCCATTCCACCCGCCAACGCGCCGCGCATTTGTTCTTGACGGTTTTCCGGGCGGCGCAGCCCGAGGTCATGGACCCGCAGCCGCAGGAGTGGCGCCCGAGCGTCCACCCGACTACTCCGTGAGTTGCACAGCGCCCGCCGGCCCTGATTTCGTCAGGCGAACTTCCCGCACGATCTCGCGCCCGCCCGCTCCGCGGACGCGCACCTCGTAGCTGCCGTAGAAGCCGCGAAAGGCGAGGCAGCCGTCAGCGCCGGTCACGGGTTGCCCCGCGTCGACCATGCATCGCAGTGCCACGCGTGACGCGTCCGCAGAGAGCGAGTGCCAACCAGGTCTTCAACTGGCGTCGGCTGCGGAGCGCTCCGCCAACATTGCGCGCAACGCCTGTAAAACGAAGTGGCGCCGCCGTTCGGAAAGCAGAGAGCCGAAGTAGACGTCGTGCTCCCCCTTCAGCGTCAGGAAGGAGTTGCTCCTGGACTTTTCTTCGTAGATCGTCCGGAAGCTGGACCAACGATGCGTCGACCTCCAACCGACGCCGCACATGCCAGCGAATACCGTCAGCCGTTCGCGGTGCATCGTGATCCGGAGCCGGCCTCGGAACGTCGCCACCGACAGCACAACCAGCACAGGGAGCCAGAACGCTACCGCTAGGCTCCTGGCCTCGGCGGGATCGTCTGGCAGCCCCGCCCACGCGATCATCATGACGATCACAAGACCTAGGAGACCCCAGAGGAGAGCCACGATGATGAAGAGCTTCGCCCAGTCCATGGTCGCCGTGACCCTGCAGCCGTCCGACAGGCGTTCCAGTCGAGCGCCCGAAGGAGGATTCCGAATGTCGGCCGCGTACGACGCCGCAGACAGGACAGACGCGCGAGGAAACCGGGTGCAACAGGCCGGGCACTTCAGATCCCCTGGTTCCACTTCGTCCTGCCCCAGGGCTGCGTTGCACACCGGGCAACCGAACGCGTTTGAATCTCCGGTCATGTGGGTCATGATACCGCCGATCTCGACGCCGGCTGCCCTTAACTACTCCGTGAGTTGCACGTCGGCCGCCGGCCCCGCTTTCATCAGCCGGACTTCCTGCACCGTCTCGCCGCCGCCCGCTCCGCGCACCCCCACCTCGTAGCTGCCGTAAAACCCGCGAAAGGCGAGGCGTCCGTCAGCGCCGGTCACGCCGTCTCCCCGCGTCGACCATTCGTCACGCAGAAGACGGCTGATCCGGCTGCCGGCAGCGTTCAACGTTCCATCCGCGTTCATAAGCGCCGCATCGGGCCCCATCCAGTGCGTCTTTGCGCCAAAGCCCCATAGCATGATCGCCTCAACCGCCTCGTGGCTGAACCCGAGCCGGAAGACCATCTCCAGGAGGTCCCCGCGCCGGGTGGCGTCCGGGAACTTCGCGCTGACCTCGGTGAGATGGATCGGCAGCCCGGTCTCGCCGTGGAGCCGGTCGAGCGTCGCGAGAAACGCCTCCGCCGTGAGCGGAGTGCTGAGCGCCCACCAAGGCCGTTCGCCGGGCCAGAGCATCGTGCGGCCATCTGCAACGAGGCGATCGGAGTCATGCGACTGGACACCGATTCCGCCCACTTGGGCGCCACGCGCCCGGAGATCGCGAATCGACTCCAGATACCGTTCCGTCTTCTCCGGATTGCCGAGCATCCCGAACTCGTTCACGAAAAGCGGCGTTTTAGGGTCGAGCCGCGCCGCCTCCCGGAACATCCACGCGGTCGCGTCCGGCCCCATCCGCTGGCGATAGAAATCTCCGTCGAGAGTCTCGTTGTTCACGTCCCAGGACACCAACCTGCCGGCGTACCGGTTCACCGTGGCCGTGAGGCGGCGCTCCATGGCGGCGTGCAGGTCGCTGTCGTCGAGTGCCTGGACCCAGGGCTGGGTCCACTGCCGCTGCTCCCAGAACAGGCAGTGGCCGCGCATCGCCAGGCCGTTCTGTTCGCCAAAGGCGAGCAACGCGTCGGCGGGCGCGTAGTCCTCGCGGCCGCGCTCGACCTCGGTGAAGTACCACTTCATCTCGTTTTCGCAGACTAGCGCGCTGAAATGGTCGAGGATGAACTGCCGGTAGTCGCGGCCCTCGTCGCCGGTCGAGGCAAAGGGAGCGTGCGCGACGGCCGTGCCGAACAGGAAACTGTGGCGCTTGAGCCGGTATTCGACGCGGGCATCTTTCAATGGCGCCCCGTCGTGGCCCCGGACTTCGACCACCAGGTCGCCTTTGCGAAGGCGCTCGATCCGGCTGTCGGCCTCGCTGCGCCAGTCGGCGCCATTGGCAAGGGATGGCGGATTCATGGACCTCAGGCTACCTTCCTACGCCGGACGCTGTCAACGACCGCCCGCCAGTGCCCCCACTTCCCCAACTGAATCTCCCACCCCCTCAATCCCTTACGAAAATCAACCCCCTGCCCCGCGCCCCCACCCGCGTTACCTTCCCCTCAGGCACGCCGCGAATCCCGGTGCCCGCAAACCCGCCCCAAGGAGCCCCCATGTCTTCCCAACGACGCATCGATTCCTCCCGCGCCAACGGCGCCAAGTCCCACGGACCCGTCACCCCCGAGGGACGCGCCCGCTCCCGCGCCGCCGGCCTCACCCACGGACTCACCTCCGGCCAGCTCCTCATCGAGGGCGAGTCCGAGGAGCAGTTCAACGCCCTTCGCGAAGAGTACCTCGCCGATTACCAGCCACAAACCCGCTCCCAGTTCGACCTCGTCGATCACCTGGCCGCCACCCGCTGGCGCCTCAACCGCGTCATCGCCCTCCAAACCGCCCTCATGGATCTCCAAATGGGTCGCCAGCAACCCGAGATCGACAAAGAGTTCGAATCCTGCGGCGCCGCCATCCGCGCCGCCATCGCCTACCAGCACCTCTGCGACGATTCGCGCGCCCTCGAAAGCCTCAACCGGCACGAGGCCCGCCTCAGCGCCGAGCTCCGCCGCACGCTGAAGCTCCAGGACGCCCAGCTCAAAAATCAAAAACTTCACCACGAACCCAATCCTGCGGACCCGCAATCGAATGAGGAAGATCCCGCGGGCGTTGCGCCCCCAATCCCATCGGCCATCGACGATCAACCATCGACCATCGACCAGCGAGGAGCCACAAGTGACGAGCGACCCGCAGCCCGCCTCTGCGCGCGAGGACCCGATACGCTCGGGATCCTGCGCCGCGTCGACCTTCGTGGCTACCACGGCCATCGACTTGGCCGCCACGTCCGGACTGAAGCTACCGTGACGAGAGAGGAGGCACGGCTTGAAACCCCCAAGCGGCGGCGGTGTTGTTGACAGCCACGCCCGACATGGGGTAGGCTAGCTGGCTTATGGGCCGGGAAGGGCTCGAGCGTCCCTAGAGCGTCCGAAGTCCGGTCCATCGTAAAGTAGTCCAGCTCACGCTCAGGCGCAAATCCTCCAAGTCGGGTTGACACGGTTGGGTAGCGGCTGCAAAGTTAGTTGGATGATCGAACAATATCGAGGGCTCGGCTTACGGGTCCGCGATCTTGGCGATCGGAACCGTCCATCTGCAGCGCCCCCGACCCAGCGAAGGCTTCGGGTATCGGCGCGACTCATCTCACACTTGGTTTATAAGGGACAAGGAACTTAGAATGGCCACTACACGGGATCTTGAAATCGTTGCGGCAGGGCACACCTGCCTGGACCTCATCCCTGCCTTTTTGATCGACGGCAAGGTCGACAAGATGACCGACGTGCTCGTGCCCGGGAAGATGATCAACATGGGCGAGTGCGTCGTCGTCGGAGGCGGGCCGGTCACGAACGCGGGCGTGTCCATACGACGGCTCGGCATCAAGACCGAGCTCATCGGCAAGATCGGCGACGACGACTTCGGCAAGCAGATACTGCAATGGTACGAGGAGCACGAAGGACATTTTCAGGGGATCCGAACGGTCAAGGGCGAGTCTACCTCGTACACCATCGCCATCTGCATCCCCGGAATCGATCGCTTCTATCTCCACCATTGCGGCGCGAACGACACGTTCGGCTACGACGACGTTGACTTCGGTCTCGTTGGCCGCTCCAAACTGATGCTCTTCGGTTATCCGCCATGGATGGCCAGGCTTTACGCGAACAAGGGGCGCGAGCTGACCGAGATCCTCAAGAAGACCAAGGAACTCGGCACCACGACGGCCCTGGACATGTCGTGGCCGCCCGTCGATCTCGACTGGCGCGCGATCCTCGAGGACTGGGTCCCGCTGTCGGACATCATGGTGCCGAGCGCCGAGGAGCTCTTCTACTTCCTCCACAAGGACGAGTTCCTCGAGAAGAAAGCCAGGCTCGGGCCCAAGGAGAGCCCGCTGGATCAGATCACCGTGAAGGAGATCGCCAGCCTGGGAGCCGACCTCTTGAAAATGGGCGCGGCGATCGCCATGGTCAAGTGCGGCCACAGGGGACTTTACGTCCGCACCGCCGGCAAGGCACGCCTCCAGAAGATGGGCGCGGCCGGCTGCGCCGACCTCGACAACTGGGCCGAGCGCGAGCTCTGGTTCCCGGTCTACCAGGAGGAGCGCTTCGTGGGCGCGCTCGGTTCCGGCGATTCGGCGATCGCTGGATTCCTCTCGGCGTTCGTTCGGAACCACAGTATCGAATCCTGCCTGAGATACGCCAACGCTGCCGGCAGCATGAACGTCACGGTTCCGGATGGTCTTACCTGGAACAAGGGATTTGACGACCTGACCAGACGCATTCAGGCAGGGTGGAAGACGAAAGACCTCCAAATTGACGAGCCCGGCTGGAAGAAGGAACGCGAGTTTTGGGTGGGACCCGAGAACCGCGGCAAGTGGGAATCATAGGCGAGACGAGGAACAGGAGACGGAACATGGTCAAGAAGAGCAATCCTAAGCGCGATGTGCGAGATACTTTCGTCGCCAAGAAACTGGCGAAGATGAGCTTGGCGGAGAAGATCGGCCAGCTCCTGACGTTCACCCGGCGCGGCGCGATGATCACACCGAGCGCGGTCGAACAGATCACGAAACTCGAATGCGGCGGCCTCTGTCTCGAGCCATACGCGGTCGAGACCTGCAAGAACCTCTACTGGGGCAACTCGCAGCTCGACAAGAACTTCAAGGAGCCCGAAGGCTACTTCACGATTGCGAAGACCTACTTTGCCGGCAAGTCTTTCGGCGTCAGCATCACTCCGGGGGACTACACCAAGGACCTGAACCGGCTGCAGAAGATCGCCCTGGCCCGGCCCTCGGGCATTCCTCTGCACATGACCATCGATTTCGAGGGCGATTTCAAGAACGATTACATGGCCGGCGGCATCCGCCAGTTCCCGCCTCCGATGGGCATGGCGGCCATCGGCGACACGAAGCTCACCTACCAGATCGGTCTCACGATCGCCAAGCAGCTCGCCAACATCGGCGTCACGCAGATGTACTCGCCGGTCTGTGACGTGAACATCAATCCGAAGAACCCGGAGATCGGAGTCCGGTCCTTCAGCGACGATCCCGAAACTTGCGCCAAGCACGCCGTGGCGCTGCTCAAGGGCTTTCAGGACGGCGGGATCGCGGCCACGGCGAAGCACTTCCCTGGACGCGGCGCCTCCGACACGGACGCCCACGACGTGCTCGAAGTCATCAAAGCCGACAAGCAGAGGATGTACGACGTCGAGCTGGTGCCATTCAAAGCCGCTATCGCCGCGGGCGTGCAGGCCATCATGACCGGGCACTCGATCTACCCGGCGTTCGACGACAAGTTTCCCACGACCCTCTCGGAGAAGATCCTGACCGGGCTTCTCCGAGAGGAGCTCGGCTTCGACGGCGTCATCGTTTCGGACGCCATCGGCATGGCCGCCATCCTCAAGCAGTGGCCGCTGCCGCGCGCTTGCGCGCTGGCGATCAAGGCGGGCTGCGACACGATCCTCCTCAAGGCCGATGACGACTCGCGTTCGCAGTGCTTCTTCGGCATCAAGATGGCCGTCGAGTCCGGCGAGCTCTCCGAGGAGCGCGTCGACCAAGCCGTGACGCGTCTCTTGCGCATGAAGTACGACCAGGGCCTGTTCCAGACTGCAGGCAAGAGGGACCCCAAGAAGGCCCAGACCTACGCGATGAGCAAGCCGGTCATCGACCTGTCCTGGGACGTTGCCAAGAAGGCTTTGATCGTCATGCGCGACAACAACGTGCTGCCGCTCAAGGCCGACGAGAGGATGCTGGTGATCGAGCAGCGCATCCCCTACGAGTTCTGCGGCAAGGACCCGTACATGCACCAGCACATGTTCGCCGAGGCGATGGTCAACTACTCCACGAACCTGATCCTGGTGGACACGGACTTCGCCGCGAACGAGGACGAGTTCGCGGAGTGCATGGAGCTGGCCAGGCAGGTGGATACGGTCGTCTTGACGAACTACTACGCCCGCATCGTCAAGACCGGCAATAACCGGTTGCTGATCAAGAAGCTCAAGGAGGCGGGCAAGAGGATCGTCGTCGTGACGAACTACCCGTACGTCGAGGGCGCCACCAACGAGGCGGACGCGGTGGTCTGCAACTTCAGCGGTACGCCCGACTCGATCAGGGCGGCGGTGGCCGTGCTGTGGGGCAAGCTCAAGCCTTCCGCAAAAACCAAGCTGCCGATCAAGTTGGGCGTGCAGCAGGACTCCGCCGTGAAGAAGCCTGCGAAGGCCAAGAACACCTTGGACCTGTCGTATTGCTAAAATTTTTTGGCGCAGGCTTCAGCCTGCCGTGTCGGCACTCTTGCCGACACCTTGGCGTCGAGATGAGTCTCGACGCGGCACGCATGAGTGCGTGCGCCACAGCCAACACTGAGCAGGGGGAAAGCACATGTCGAAAGCGAATAGCGTGACGATGAGCGACATCTACGCCATCACAGGCCCGGAGATCCGGAAGCGTTACGTCGACAACAAGATGTCGGTGCACTTTCAGGGGATGTCGAAGACCCTTCAATTCCCCCACACGATCGCGCTCATGGGCGCCCCGACGTGCTCAGTCGGTATCTCACCCGAGGGTCTCTACAACCGCCTGAACGACGCCGGCAGACTCATCCTGCTCAATCACAACGGCGTTCAGCTCGGTTCCGCGCCGTTCGTGCGCGTCGCTGGCAAGACTTTCATGCTTACGACCAGGGACCCGCAATCGGTCGAAGGGCCGGATGACGTGCCGGCCCTCAGGAACTACTACCATCCTCCGGTTACCGAGAAGCAGACGACTCTGTCTCTTGCCACGCCCCTGGCGGAGCTGACTTACAAGCTCGGCAAGATCAAGGTCGTCCGCCGCATGATCTCGCCGTTCTTGTCGGGGACCGATGATGCGCTGATGCCGATCGGCGTCGAGGAATTCGAGGTCACGAACACATCTAACCAAAAGCAGCAGGTCATCCTCGTGATCCCGCGGCCGTCGTTGGTCAACCTGCAAGAAAAGGAACTGAAGCCGACGGACCAGGACACGGCCTACGCTTGTTCGACGCCGGTGAAGGGCCAGTTGCACAAAGCGTTTGCCGCGCCGGGCATCAAGGGCGTCGTCATGGCCAGCCAGGAATGCGCGGACCGAATGGTCCTGGCAGTGCCGGACACGGAGGGCGTCGGCATCGACGTGCATCCCTCCTTCTGCCTTAACCACCTCAAGCAAGATTTGTTGCTGAACGACGACGGCACCTTCTACGAGAAGCGCGCCATCATTCCGAAACAGGACTACGGGGCCGCGATCAGCCTCACGTTCACGCTCCAGCCGAAGGCCAGCCGGAAGCTGCCGGTCGCCGTCGCCCTGGATTTCCCACAGCAGAGCTACATCGACGGAAAGACCTTCGAGCGCAAGTACGTCAAGCGCTTCAAGGACAAGGAGACCCGGGCGGTGGACCTGGCCAGGATCGCCCTGGACAACTACCCTGCCTGGCTCGACCGCACCACGGCGATCCACAACCGGATCTTCGGCCACATCAGCAAGAGCCCCTCGTACAAGAAGGACAAGGCGGGCGCCCTGAGACTCACCCGCCTGATCCTCAACGAGTTCAGCTTTCCCCTGTCGAACGCCTGCATCTGGGTGGAAAAGGGCGGCAAGGACGTCGCGCGATTTCTGGAGTGCTTCGACTACGCCTACATCGACCCTTCGGACGTCGACTGGTACTCGATGGTGCTGCTCATGCTGTTCCCGGACGTCGAGCAGGAGCTGTGCCAGCGTTTCATCGACTCGGTCCTGGCAGAGGACCCCACCAAGCGCTTCTACCACCTGCATGGCTCGTTCGTGGAGGCGCGCCAGCATTTCAAGGCACACCCGGAGCAATACGAGGACGTCTCGCTCACGCAGATCTGGGATGACTTCAAGGTCAAGGGTAGCGTCGCGCACGATGTCGGCGCGATGCCAAAGGGCCATCCCCTGCGCGGCACGAGCGATTACGCCTGGTACAACAACAACTATTGGGTCGATCTGTTTCCCAAGCTCGCCACCCGAGCGCTGCGCAACGTCAAGTTCCTCGGCGACGTCGACTTTCTGAAGCGCAACTGGCAAACGCTCAAGTTCGGCTTCGACTTCCTGAAGACCTACGACATCGATGGCGACGGCATCCCCGAAGGCAATCCCCACGAGGTCAAGAACACGTTCGACAACCTGGTGCTCTTCGGCGCCGATGCCTACGACACCACGAACTACATGGCCTGCTGCGAGTCCATGAAGATCATGGCGCAGATGATGGGCGACGAGCCGGCGCGCCAGCTTTACCAGGCGGCCTTTGACCGGGCGAATGCGGTCTTCGAGAAACTGTGGCGCGAGAAGAAGAACCGCAAGGGCGTCGAGCTCCAGTACTACGTGACCTGCTACGACACCAAGACCAAGAAGATGAACACGGACGTCTGGACCAACCAGTTCGACGCGTTGTGGGCCATGATCGCGATGGGCGAGGAGCCGTTCATCCCTGCCAAGCGGGCCAAGCAGGTCCTCAAGACCATCTACAAGGTAAACCGCACCACGATGGGCTGGGCCATGACCCGGACGGAGAACGGCGAGCAGGTGGAATCGGAGCAGGGCCAGGACGTCTACACCACGTCCAACTACGTGTTCGCTCAACTGCTCGACTACTATGGCCTGGTCAAGGAGAGCAAGGAAGTCTACAAGGCCATGGACAAGGTCATCTTCGAACACGGCAACTCCCTGATCAGTCCGGACAACCTCAGGGCCGAGCTGGAGCAGGAACGGGGAGAGACCGTCAAGGGTCCGCACTACATCGTGGCGGCCTATCCCAGGCCGGGCGCCGTCCTGACGCAGTTGGTCATGCAGTTCGTCAAAGAGACCCAGGAACGGACCGGCGTCACGAAGGTCGACACTCCGGCGCTGCGCGGTTTCGCGAGCTCGATATTCGGTTGACGTTCGCAAGAATCTCGTCGGCGGTCTTGATCCACACAGCGCCCCGCGGGGTGTGTATAGTGGCTACTTGATGAGCTGATTTGCCTGGAGGACACCAGATGCGGCCGGTTCGACAAACGGCATACTGCTCTCGCAGCTTTTTCTTCCTTTGCGCTCTTGTCTTCGCGGGTGCACCGGGGTACGCGCAGCCGTCCGGCGGACCCTACGGTCCGATCGATCAGCGTTACGAGATCCCCAGAGCCACCCACGTCTACTACGTCGCCCCCGACGGAGGCGCCAGCTCCCCCGGCACAACGCTCGAACAACCGACGACGATCGAGGCGGCGATCGAGCGGGTAGTCACCGGCGACGCCATCGTGATGCGCGGCGGCGTCTACCGCACCGGCGGCCTGGTCTTCAACCAGGGCATCACGATTCAGCCCTACCTCGGCGAACACCCCATCTTCAAGGGCACCGAGGTCGCGGACAAGTGGGAAGCGCTGCGCAACAACATCTGGAGAACCTCCTGGAAGCGCTTCTTCCCGGCGGCGCCCCAGGCCTGGTGGCGGCGCGACCGCGAGATCATGCGGACGCCGCTGCAGCGGTTCAACAACGACATGGTGTTCGTGGATGGCGAGCTGCTGAACTCCGCTGGCTGGGCGGGCGAGGTGGATGCCCATTCCTTCTACATCGATTACCAGGACGGCTACGTGTACATCGGCGTCGATCCCACCAACCGCCTGGTCGAGATCACCGCCTTCGACAGCGCGCTGGTGCGGACTGCCGGCGAGGCTCACGGCAAACAGAACGATCACAAGGGCCCGGTCATCCGCGGGATCACCTTCACCCAGTACGCCTACCGCGCGCTGGAGGTCGAGGGCAAGAAGAGTTTCCTCGCCGACAAAGAGCCTACCGACGAGCCCGTCGGCCCGGCGGATCCCTCCACGTACGGCAAGCAGGCGATCGGCACGGTGATCGAGAACATCACCATCAGTTACTGTTCGCGCGTGGCCGGCTACTTCCGCGGCGACGGCCTCGTCATCCGGAACTCGATGGTGAGCGACACTTCGACCGAGGGGATCTATGTCATCGGGTCGTCCGATGTACTCCTGGAGAAGAACATTTTCCGGCGAAACAACATCCACAACATCACCGGCTACTACCCGGCTGCGGTTAAGATCTTCAACCAGACGTACCGGGTCACCTTCCGCGACAACCTCATCCTCGATCAACCTTACTCGAACGGCGTCTGGTACGATGTCGGCAACCACGACGGCGTCATCGTGAACAACTGGATTGAGGGGGCCGTCGACGGCTTCTTCTTTGAGATCTCACAAGGGGCGACTGTGGCGGGCAATGTCTTCTTCCGCTGCGACAAAGGAGTCCGCGTGCTGAATTCCAGGGACGTGCATGTGTACAACAACACCTTCGTGGACACCCGGGCGTCCTTCGAGCGGAACGAGCGGAGCGCCACGGGCGACCACTTCGGCTGGCATCCCGCCACGGGCCCCGACGTGGACAAACGCGAGGGCCACGTGTTCGTGAACAATCTGCTGGTGGCGAGCGACGCGTACCGCGAGGCTTTGCTTCGGTTCGAACAACCGGCCGCGCTCTGCGCGAAGCTGCCACGCCCCCAGGCCAAAGAGGTCGACGGCAACGTCTATGTGCGAGCGGCCGGCGCGTTGCCGCTCATCGTGTGGAGCCCGGCCGCGACCGATAGCTGCGCCACGCCGCTTGGATCGCTCGACGAGTTTCGCAAGCTGATGCCGGCGTTCGAGGCCAGCGGACGCCAGATTGAGACGACTCCTCGGTCGATCTTCAAGAGTCCGGACCTCGGCCGGTACGAATTGATCGAGGCGCTTCCGGCGGGCGAGGCGCTCCCCGACGACGTCCGCAAGCTGCTGGGCTGGACGAAGGAGCAGGCGGCGACGGCGGGCGCGTACCCCTTCCGGCGCTAACGGCCGGCCGTGGATGCGCACCCGGCCGCGCTCGGCCGCGCCGCACGGAACCACGAGCGTGAGCGAGTGGAACGCTCTTGCACGTCCGCCGAGTGTGCCGATGGCTGCTACTCGAACGGCTTCGGCGGAAGCAAGAACTGCATCCCGAAATAGCCCACGAAGAAGGGCTGGCCATTGCGCGCGGGGGCCACGCTTCGTCCAGCCATCAGCAAGAGAACGAATGGCGGGCGCAGTTTATAGCGCGCTCCCGCGCCTAGCGTTTGCTGGCCGTTCGAATTATGGAACGTTCCCAGTCCGTAGAACTCCGCGGCCAACTCCAGCTTCTTCGACATTTCGTGTCCGACCACGAGACCTGCGAGCCAACCGTCGGGTCCCAGATGAACCGCGTTGTAGCCGACTTCCCAGTCGACATCGACCGGTCCCAGTTTCTTCGAAAATTCCACGGGCATGAGGAAGCTGGCGCCCGGCGGAACGACGCCTCGTTGAACCGAACGATCGGGATTGTTGATCGACACCTGCGGGAAGATGGATATTCCGAGGCCCTCTTTGTCGTTGTCGTAGAACCGCCATTTCACGCCGAGTTGATCTTGCCCCAGGTCATAATCTACCGCGCCCGCGCCGTTCTTCACGCGCAACCACGCATTCTCGAAGGTCAGTTGGATTCGATCGCCCACGCCGTAGTTGATATCGACGTCCGGCACATGAGTCGTCGAGGAACCGTTGTATAAGAAGGGCATGTATCCCAGGTTGATCTCCCAGTTCCGATTGCCGGGCGTTCCCGGATCGTTCGTGTAATACGGCGGCCCACCCTGCGCACGCACCTGCGAAGGAGCGAGCAGAAAGCAAACCGCCACCGCCAGGGCGGCAACGCAGCGTGTCTCGCAGTCGTTTGTCGGAACCGGAATGTCCATTGCGATCCCAGTGTCTTCTCACTCTACACCCAGGCTGCCGTCCCTCGATCCGCCGGCGTCGCAGATTTCGCTTTGGAGGCGAGCCCTCGCTTGCGCGGCCCACGTGGCTGTGAGACGGCATCCGCTCGATCAAGGTGGCATCGGGTGGCACGAGGCGGTATGCTGACAAAGGGCGCTGATAACGCTAGCTGGCAGCGTGATGGCTGAGGGGCAGGTCGGAATCGCAAGGTGGGCCCCATCGAAGTCCGGGGCGCCAAGGCAACTGCTCTATGATGTGGCTCGTCAGACTGGCGCTGAATCGGCCCTACACCTTTGTGGTGGCCTCCCTGCTGATTCTGATCCTCAGCGTCGTGGCCATCCAGCGCACTCCCACCGACATCTTCCCCAGCATCAACATTCCAGTCGTCAGCATGGTGTGGAACTACGCCGGCCTGGCGCCCGAAGATATCGAGCAGCGCATGGTGACGCTCTCGGAGCGCTTTGCCACCACCACCGTCAATGACATCGAGCACATCGAGTCGCAATCGTATTTTGGCATCGGCGTCATCAAGATCTTCTTCCAACAGGGCGCCGACATCAATGGCGCCGTAGCTCAGGTCACGGCCGTCGGCCAGGCAGCGATCCGGGCCATGCCCCCGGGCGCCACGCCGCCGCTGGTGATCGCCTACACGGCTTCGAGCGTCCCCATTCTGCAGTTGGGTTTGAGCAGCCCTACTCTCTCCGAGGGGCAGGTGTTCGATCTTGGCGCCAATTTCATTCGCGTCCAACTGGCGGACATCGAAGGCGCGGCCATCCCCAATCCGTACGGGGGCAAGCCGCGCCAAGTGAGCGTCGACCTCGATCCTCAAGCTCTGCTCGCGCGGGGTGTCTCCGGCGCCGAGGTGGTCAACGCGGTCAGCGCTCAGAACCTGATCCTGCCCCAGGGCACCCTCAAGATGGGGCAGCGGGAATACGACGTCGAGCTAAACAGCAGCCCGGCGCGGGTGGCGGAACTGAACGATCTGCCCATCAAAGTGGTCAACGGCACTCCGGTGTACGTCCGCGACGTCGCGCACGTTCACGACGGCTTCCAGTTCCAGACCAACGTCGTCCACGTGAACGGTCACCGGTCGGCGCTGCTTACCATCTTCAAGACCGGCAAGGCTTCCACCCTGGAGATCGTTTCCCGGGTGCACAAGGCCCTGCCGCGCATCCAGGCCGGGCTTCCGCGGGATTTGAGAATCGAACCGGTCGCCGATCAGTCCTTGTTCGTGCGTGCCGCTATCCAGGGCGTGTTGCGGGAGGCCATTGTGGCGGCGCTCCTCACCGCCGCCATGATTCTGATTTTTCTGGGAAGCTGGCGCATGACTTTCGTGGTCGCGACGTCGATCCCGCTGGCCATCCTCACTTCGCTCCTGACTATGAGCGCGCTGGGCGAAACCATCAACATGATGACGCTGGGGGGCCTGGCCCTGGCCGTCGGGATTCTGGTGGACGACGCGACGGTGGAGGTGGAGAATACCAACCGACTGTTGCCGGAGGGCAAGTCGTTGCGGGAGACCATTCTCGCCAGCGCCAGCCAGATTGCCACGCCCGCCTTGGTGGCCACGTTCAGCATCTGCATCGTTTTCATCCCCATCATGTTCTTGACCGGCATCCCCGGCTTCCTGTTCCGGCCTTTGGCGGAAGCCGTGGTCTTTGCCATGCTGGCCTCTTATCTCCTTTCGCGCACGCTGGTGCCGACGATGATGTTCTACTTCTACCGGTCGGAGCGCCAACTGGAGGCCAGGCGCAGGAGCCAGCCGCACCGTGGCCCCGGTTTCTTCCGTCGTTTCCATGAGCATTTCGAGGCGGGGTTCAACTGGCTTCGCGAGAAGTACGCGGGTCTCTTGGAATGGTCGCTGCACAACCGCTGGGTGTTTGGCGCTTCCTTCCTGGGATTCTGCCTGGCCAGCCTGTTGCTGCTCCCGCTGCTCGGCTCGGACCTGTTCCCGAGCGTGGATGCAGGTCAGATCCGCCTGCACCTGCGCGGCCCCACGGGACTGCGCATCGAAGAGACCGCGAAGCTTTGCGGTCAGGTGGAGCAGGCCATACGGCAGGTGATACCAGCCCGGGAACTACGCACGACGTTGGACAACATCGGAATGCCTTACAGCGGCATCAATCTCACTTACAGCAATAGCGGCGTGATCGGCACCTCGGATGCGGAGATTCTGCTCGCGCTCAACCCCGAGCACCGTCCGTCGGAGGAGTACATTCGGGCGCTGCGCCATCTGCTTCCGAAGGAGTTCCCGGGCACGCAGTTCTTCTTCCAGCCCGCGGACATCGTCGGCCAGATCCTGAATTTCGGTCTGCCCTCGCCCATCGACGTGCAGCTTATTGGCGCCGACATGCAAAAGAACCTGGCGATCGCCAACCAAATGGTGGAGCGCATCCGCCGCATTCCCGGAGCCGCGGACGTGCACGTTCAGCAGGCTATGAACGAACCGGTGGTGTTCGTGGACGTCGATCGGACCAAGGCCCGGGAGATGGGCTTCACGCAGGCCGACGTGGCCAGTGACACCCTGGTGGGGCTCACCACCAGTTTCCAGACCGCGCCCAGTTTCTGGCTGAGCCCACAGGGCGTCAACTACAACGTGGTAACGCAGACTCCGCAATTCCGCATGGACACCCTGGGCGATCTGCGGGGCATCCCCATCGTCAACAACAGCCTCCTGCAGCCGCAGGTCCTGGCGAATCTGGCAGGCATCCGGCGCGGGCAGGCCCCGGCCATTGTCAGCCACTACGATATCCAGCGAGTGATCGACATCTACGCCGCCACCCAGGGAAGGGACCTGGGCGGCGTGGCGGCCGGCGTGGACAAAGTGATCGACGAGTTCCGCAAGCAACTGCCGCGTGGCAGCTTCCTGGTGGAGCGCGGGCAGGTGGAAACCATGCGCTCCTCGTTTACGGGCCTGGAGTTCGGGGTCCTCTTCGCGGTGCTTCTGGTTTATTTGCTGATGGTGGTGAACTTTCAGTCCTGGCTGGATCCTTTCATCATCATCACCGCCCTGCCGGGCGCCATGGCCGGAATCGTGTGGATGCTCTTCGTCACCCGCACCACGCTCAACGTTCCTTCCCTGATGGGGGCCATCATGTGCATCGGCGTGGCGACGTCCAACAGCATCCTGCTGGTGACCTTCGCCACGGGGGAACTCAAGCAAGGCAAGAACTCGCTGGAGGCGGCTCTGGCTGCGGGATTCACGCGGCTGCGTCCCATTGTCATGACGGCCCTGGCCATGATCATCGGCATGCTGCCCATGGCGCTGGGGATGGGCGAGGGCGCGGAGCAGAACGCTCCCCTCGGCCGGGCCGTCATCGGCGGCTTGCTGATCGCCACGGTGGCGACTCTGTTCTTCGTTCCCGTGGTGTTCAGCTCCTTACGCCGCAAGGGATACCATGAGCTCATGACGGAGGAGGCCGAGCCACAGGGCTAGACGATCATGGATCGGAAAGACTGGACCTCAACGCCCCTCGACGAGTCGCCCCGGACTCCGGCCCCGAGGCATCCCCCGCGCATGGGAAGGAGCGTGGCCGCACTCGCCCTCGTGGCTGCCGTCGTTTTTCCGGCCGCTTTATATTTCGGCCTTCGTCATCAGAAGGCGGTTCGCGAAACGCTGGAGACCGCGGTTCAAGACAGCGCCCGCGAGCCCGTTAACGTGATTCATCCCCAGCCGGGCAGCGCCCAGCTCAGCGTCAGGTTCCCGGCCAATCTCCAGGGCTACATCGAAACCCCCATCTACGCGCGCACGAGCGGATACATCAAACGCTGGCAGGTGGATATCGGCGCCCACGTGACGGCGGGCCAGCTCCTGGCGGAGATCGAGACGCCGGAGCTCGATCAGCAATTGCGCCAGGCGGAAGCGGCCCAGGCGCAGGCCCAGGCCAACCTGGATCTCGCCCGCATCACGGCCAATCGCTACCAGAACCTGCTGAAATTCGACGGCGTTTCGAAGCAGGAAGTGGATCAAACTAACGGGGCGCTCAAGGCCGACGAAGCCAATCTGAATGTCACCATCGCCACCGTCGATCAACTCAAGCAGCTACAGTCCTTCGAGAAGGTCACGGCGCCCTTCGCGGGAACCATCACTGCCCGCTACATCGATATCGGCTCGCTGATCGCGGCCGGCACCAACACGCTGCTGTTCCGGCTGGCCGAAACCTCAACCTTGCGCGTGTACGCCAGCGTCCCCGAAACCTATGGCCCCGACATCGCGCCCGGAGTTTCGGCCGACGTGGAAGTGCCCGAGGTCGCCGGGCGGAAGTTCCCAGGCAAAGTAGTACGCACCGCGGGCGCCATCGACCCGACCAGCCGAACCCTGCTCACCGAGGTCCAAGTGCCGAATCCAAAGGGCGTGCTGGTGCCGGGCCAGTTCGGCGAAGTCGTCTTTCACCTTCGCTCCAACCGCCCGACGCTGGTGATTCCCTCCAACACGCTGCTCTTCCACGCGCAGGGACCGCAGGTGGCGCTCGTGCAGGGCGACGGTAAAGTTCACTTGCAGAGCATCCAGCTCGGCCGGGACTTTGGCAACAGCCTCGAAGTGCTCTCCGGGCTGCGGGCGGAGGACTCCGTCATCGCCAATCCCTCCGACTCAATCACCGAGGGCGCGGCGGTCGACGTGCAGCCGGGAGCCGGACGTTGAGGGCGAACCCGCGGGTCCTGGCCTTCTGCATGTTTGTCTGGGCCGTGGGCTGCACGGTGGGTCCCCACTATCAGCGTCCGCGGGTTGAAGTTCCCCCCGCTTTCAAAGAGCCTCCGCCGGCCGGCTGGAAGGAGGCCCAGCCCCGAGACGAGATCGCAAAGGGCGACTGGTGGGTGGTGTTCGGCGATCCCGTGCTCAACGATCTGGAGAAGCAGGCCACCGGCGCGAATCAGAGCCTCAAGGCGGCCGTGGAGCGCGTCGACCAGGCGCGGGCGCTGGCTCGGATCGCCCAAGCGCAGCTCTATCCGGCCGTCAACGCCGATCCCAGCGTGGCGCGGGCGCACACGGGCGCGAACCGTCCTACCCAGCCGGGCACGGTGGTGACCTCGTACACCTATAACACCTTCACGCTGCCGCTGGACGCCAGTTACGAGATCGATATATTCGGGAAGGTTCGCCGCTCCCTGGAGGCGGCCCGCGCCGATTACCAGGTGAGCGTGGCCGCGTACCAGACGGTCTTGCTCACGCTCAAGTCCGACCTTGCCCAAGACTACTTCAACTTGCGTTACCTGGACGCCGATCGCGCCGTCCTGGGCGAAAACATCAAAGTGCAACAGGACTTCCTGGATCTCACCCGGCGCCGCTTCGAGGGCGGGCTGGCCAGCGGACTCGATGTAGCGGCGGCGGAGACCCAACTCGATACCGCCCAGGCTCTGTACGTGGGCGACGAGCGAGAGCGCGATCAGATCGAGCACGCCATCGCCACGCTCCTCGGCAGGCCCGCGTCGGAGTTTTCCCTGCCCCAGAATCCGCTGAACCTGGCGCCTCCAGTCCTCCCGCCCGGCTTGCCTTCCGACCTGCTCGAGCGCCGGCCGGACGTGGCTGAGGCGGAACGGCAAATGGCTGCGGCCAGCGCGCGCATCGGCGTGGCTCGAGCCGCCTATTTCCCCGACCTCAGCCTGACCAGCAGCGCCGGCTTCCTGAGCTCCGGCCTGACCAATCTGCTCACGGGCCCCAGCACGGCGTGGTTTATCGCCCCCCTGCTCTCCGCCCCGCTGTTCCAGGGCGGACGTCTGAAGGCCAACTACGAGTACGCCCAGGCCACCTACCGGGAAGCCGTGGACAATTACCGGCAGCAGGTGCTGGGCGCCTTTCAACAGGTGGAGGACGGCCTTTCGGATCTGCGCGTGTTGGCAGAACAAGCCCGTGCCCAGGAGCTGGCAGTGCAGGCTTCCCAGCACACGGTCGAGATCTCCACGGCGCGTTACAAGGAGGGTCTCGCGGCGTATATCGAGGTCCTCACTGCCGAGAGCGCGCACTTACAGAACCAACGCACATCCGCGCAGATTCTGGGCCTGCGGCTTGTCAGCAGCGTTCAGCTCATCAACGCCCTAGGGGGCGGATGGGCGGAACAACCCGTGCCTTAAGTCCGGCAGACCGGCGGCCTCGGCAAGGATCCAGGCCCCTCCGCACATCGCCAGCGCGATAAATGCGCTGGACCATTCGTGCGGATTGCGCGGAGCGCCTGCAATCTTCGCGAGGCCCAGGATTCTGGGAGCATGGAGCGCCAGGAACCAGAGGGCAAACATCGTTCCTAGCAAAAACGCACCCCAACGCGCCATCCGGTTGGCCGCGATGGCAACGCCGGCGGCGATGAAGCCGGCGCCCGTGAACCAGGCCCAGAAGGAACCCCCGGGAATCCAACCGGGCACAAGGCTGGCGATGAAGCCCAGGATGAGAAAGTGATCGATGCCAAAGACCACCGAGGAAACCGCGAAGAGATAGCGGCCCACCCGCACTCCGGCTAAGGCCAAAGCCGCGCCGCCAAGGGCCAAGGTTTCGAAGAAAGTAGTACGGATGCCGATGTCCAGCGGATGGGCGGCGACTCTGGCTACGTGAAAAGCGAGCACGCACAGAACGAACAGCGCTCCAAACAGAGTCGCGGCGAGGCGCGCCCTCAGGTTGGCCGCAATGCTCAGGCCCGCGGCGATGAGAACGAGGCCCAGCAAGTAAGCCAGCACCGGGTACGGCGGAACAAACGGAATCACCGGCATTACGGCTTCGCGGCTGTGAGCGCAAATCAGATGTTCGGCGCCGAAGGCGATGATCGACACGCCGAATAGGAGGCGACCTTGTTGGGTGATCCAGTGCAGGTTGATGCCTCCATAGTGCCATACCCGCCCGTTGTATACTTCCCTCAGACTCGGAGGTACGAATGGACGGCAAAGACTCTTCATCCGCTGCGCTCGGCCGGCGCGCTTTTCTCGGCCTCGCCGGCGCCGGCTTGCTCGCGTCGCGGCCCAGCGCGTGGGCCGATGAACAGGACCTCGCAGCGATCCGCGGCCAGATCGAGCAACGTCATGGCGAAGCGGTGGCGCGCCTGCAGGAGTGGATCCGGCAGCCGTCGATCGCGGCCGAAAACAACGGCGTCGACGAAGGCTGCGAGCTAACCATGCGCCTGCTCCGCGACGCCGGATTCGACCGCGTCACGAAGGCGCCCACCGACGGACAGCCCGGCATTTTCGCCACGCTCGACGCCGGCGCTCCGCGCACCGTGGGGCTCTACTTCATGTACGACGTCAAGCAGGTGGACCCGGCGGAATGGTCGTCTCCTCCCTGGGCCGCGGCGTTGGTCGACAAGCCCGGCGTGGGGAACGTCGTCGTAGGCCGCGGCGCGGTCAATCAGAAGGGCCCGGAGGCCGCATTGCTGGCCGCGTTGCACGCCATCCGCGGCGCGGGCCGGAGACTTCCCGTCAACCTGGTGCTGGTGGCGGAGGGCGAAGAAGAAATCGGCTCCCCTCACTTCGCGCAGATCGTGCACCGCCCGGAGGTGCAGGCCGCCCTGGCGCGCTGCGCCGGCATCTTCATGCCGAGCGCGGGGCAGGGGCTTGACGGCCAGGTGACGATGGACCTGGGCGCCAAGGGCGTCATCGAGCTGGAACTCGTTTCGAGCGGCGAGCGCTGGGGCCGCGGGCCGAGCCACGATATCCACTCCAGCAACAAGGCGCGGGTGGATAGCCCGGCGTGGCACCTGGTCCAGGCGCTCCACACGCTGGTGTCCGAGGATGGCAACGAGCCGGCCATCGAGGGCTTCGCCGATCGCGCGCGTCCCATCTCCGCTGTGGAAGAAGCGATGGTCGCGCAAGCGGCCGGCCGCCTCGACGAGCAGGCCGTCATGAAGCAGTACGGCGTCAAACACTGGGTGCACGATGTGGGCTGGCGCGAGGCGCTGGAGCTTCTCGTCTCGCGGCCCACGGTCAATATCGAGGGCCTCGTCGGCGGCTACACCGGTCCGGGCGGGAAGACCATCCTTCCCCACAGGGCCGTCGCGAAACTCGACCTGCGGCTGGTGCCCGATATGACCGCCGCCGGCGCGCTCGACGCGCTGAAGGCCCATCTGGCGAAGCACGGCTTCGGAGACATCGAAGTCAACATGACCGGCGGCTACGATCCCACGAGCACGCCGGCCTCGAGCTCGCTGATCCGGGCGGAGACGACTGTCTACCGGCGGAGCGGGATCGATCCGTTGCTGTGGCCGCGCTCGGCCGGCTCCTGGCCCGGTTGCATCTTCACCGGCGATCCGCTCCACCTGCCCGCGGGCCACTTCGGCCTGGGACATGGCGATGGAGCCCACGCCCCCAACGAATACTACGTCATCGAATCGGCGAACCCGAAGGTGCAGGGCTTCGACGGCGCGGCGATGTCGTTCGTGGAGTACTTCTACGAGCTGGCCATGGTGGGTTAAACCCGGTTGTGGCGCACGCTTCAACGTGCCGTGTCGGCACTCGTGCCGACACCTGGCGTCGAGATGAGTCTCGACGCGGCACGCACGAATGCGTGCGCCACGCGCCGCCACCGCTTACCCCGCCGCCTCCGCCCCCTCCAACAATCGCGCGGCAGCGCGGTCCAGAAACCACACCACCGGCCGTCCCTCGCGCGCTCCGAGCTGGGCGGGATACAGCACCGGGTCGTACGGCTCGTTGAAGACGCTGCGCAGCGCTTCCCCCTTGTCCGGCCCCGCGGCCAGCACCACCGTGCTCCGCGCCGCCAGCAGCGGCCCCGGCAACAGCGTGACGCGCCACATCGATTTCTTCTCGACATAGACGGCGGAGGCCAGCCCTTGCCGGTCCTCGATGAGCGGCTGGCCCGGAAAAAGGCTGGCCGTGTGCCCATCCGGCCCCATGCCCCGGTGGACCACGTCGAACTCCGGCATCTCGCCCGGATCGAGCCCGAAGAACTCGCGGATCTCCTGCGCGTACGCCCGCGCCGCCGCCCCCGCCGTCAGCTCGCCGCGGATGCGGTGAACGTTCCGCTGGGGAACCCGCGCCGGCACGAGCAGCGTCTCGGCGGCCAGTTTGTAATTGCTCTCGGCATCGGTGGGCGGAACCACGCGCTCGTCCACCCAGAAGACCTGGACGCGATCCCAGGGCAGCTTCATCGCCGCGAGACAAGCGAACATCGGCTTGGGCGTCGTGCCGCCGGAAAGCGCCAGCGCCGCATAGCCGCGCCCGCCGAGCGCCTCCTCGATCTCGCGGCCGATGTGCTCCGCGCACGCCTCCGCCGCGGCTTTCGCCTCCGGGAATGAGTGCCACTCAAAGGGCATGGATCGCCTCCGCCAGCCGCGCGGCTACGGGCAGGGTCTTCTCGAAAACCGGGTCGCGGCCCGTGATGGCGAGCTCGGTCCCGAGCAGTTCGGCCTCGCTCAGCCGCGGCGCGCTGGTGCAGTTCTTGAGCGAACCGATCTCGATCAGGATAGCCGTGCCCTCCACGCGCCGGATCGAGATGGACTCGGTTCCCGCCTCGAGGACGATGCCCTCGATGCCGCCGCCCACGGGGGGCACCTCTTCGAAGACAGGCCGG
>Ga0208189_1000223_pt1 | contig 35433 bp, 17 predicted proteins | sample June2015DPH_10_5_FD_184702 | JGI IMG/M metagenome (GOLD analysis project Ga0208189, IMG submission 184702) | Peatland microbial communities from SPRUCE experiment site at the Marcell Experimental Forest, Minnesota, USA - June2015DPH_10_40... | ecosystem: Environmental > Terrestrial > Soil >... | reverse complement strand
CCGTGCCGGTGCCGGAGCGCAGCCAGGTCGCGCTCGAACTGTCAAAGGAAAGTGCCTCGGTGGCAGGACTGGTATTGGAAAGCCGCCCGATGCCGTTGCGCGACTGCCCGCCCAGCGTCGAGAACGAGCCACCGGCAACGATGCCGCCGTCTTTCTGGACCGCCAACGCGTTTACCGGGCCGGCCCCGGGATTGAAAGTGAGATCCGGTGTGCCATCGGCATTGAGCCGTCCAAGGTAGCTTACAGGGACGCCTCCCAGGGTGCCAAAAATGCCGCCGACCAGAATCCGGCCGTCCGTCTGGAGAGCCAGGCAATTGACAGAATTGTCTGCGCCCGGATTGAAGGTGAGGTCAGGTGAACCGTCGGCATTGAGTCGTCCGATGGCCATGCGCGGCTGGCCGCCGAGTGAGGCAAACGTGCCGCCGGCCAGGATTTTGCCGTCTGGCTGGATCACCAGCGAGTTAACGGCGCCGTTCTGCCCGGGATTGAATCCGAGGTCCGGCGAACCATCGGCATTGAGCCGGCCAATGGCCACCCGTGGCTGGGCCCCGAGCGTTTGGAAAGTGCCGCCGACCACGATTCCGCCATCCGGCTGGATGGCCAGCGAAATCACCGATCCGTCAGCTCCGGGGTTGAACGCAGTGTCCAGTGAACCATCCGGCAGCAAACGGCCGATGTAGTTGCGCGGCTGCCCGGCCAACGTGGTGAAATCGCCTCCGACGATGATGGCGCCATCAACCTGCAGGGCGACGCACCGCACCAGGCCGTCCGGGGCGGGGGTGAACGTCGAGTCGAGCGAGCCGAGCGTGTCATCGGGACTGAGGCGGCCGAGATGGCTGCAGGTGAGTCCGTTGACGGTCGTGAACGCTCCACCGAGGACAATCGAACTGTTGGTGCAGATCGCGAGCGTCAAAACTGCGTCGTTGGCCTGCGCATCTGCACCCACCTGAATAGTTCCGTCCGCATTAAGACGCGCCAGATTGTAGCGGGACAGGCCGTAGGGATTGGTGGCGAAACCGCCGCCCACGATTATTCGGCCATCAGGTTGCAGGGCAAGCGAGTTGACTTGACCGCTGGCGAAGCCCGGGTTAAGCGAATCGGCGGCGGCGAGGTTCACCGTCAAAGTGACCACGGCACTGGTCAGGACCCCAAAGGCGTTGCTGATGACCACGTCATAGTAACCGGCATTGGCGGCTTGCAGGTTCGTGAGTGTCAATGACGTGTTGGTAGCGCCGCCTAGCGGTTCACCGCCCTGTCGCCACTGAAAACTCAGGGGAGAGCCGATGGCCCCCACGCTGAAAGTGACGCTCTGCCCTGCGTTCGCGGCTTGACTGACGGGTTGGCTGGTGAGGATCGGGTCAACGACCGTCAGGCTGGCGACCAGGCTGGTCGAACTTCCGAAAGCATCGCTGACAGCGACCGAATAGCCGCCAGCATCGCCACCCAGCACGCTGTTGAGCGTGAGCGTGTTGGTATGCGAACCGGAGATGTTCACCGTATCGGTGAGAGAGGTTCCATTCTTGAGCCAGGAGTATGTCAGGGGCAATTGGCCGACGGCGGTGACGGTGAAAGTGGCGGTTGTGAGGGCATTGTTCGTGAGGCTGACTGGTTGGGTGCTGATGTAAGGGTCAAGCACAACCAAGGTCGCCACCTGGCTGGTGAGAGAGGTATGCGAATCGTTCACGGCGACCGAATAAGCGCCCGTGTCAATGCCGAAAACGTTGCTCAGGATCAAAGTGGCTGCGGTTGCGCCGGAGATGTTGGCGCCGTCGGCCAGGTTCGTTCCGCCTTTGCGCCACTGATAACTTGGGGCTGAACCGCCAACGGCTTCGACGGAGAATGACGCCAGCGTGCCCGCGATGTTGGTGCGGCTGAGGGGTTGCTGGCTGATGGCCAGCGGGCCGATATTGGTTTCCACGAACCAACTGGAGCCGCTGTATTGGGCGCCCTGAATGAACCCGCGAGCGCGGATGGTGGCGTTGGTCGGGAGAGAAACGCCGGTCAATTGCCAGCCGCCGGAGATGCGGACACCGCTGCCGACGTTGGTCCAAGTGATGCCGTTGGTGGAGGCGTCGAAAGTGGTGCGCCAGACTTCAGGACCGGTTGCTCCGCGGTGCCAGGTGATCCTCGAACTGCCGTAGCTGAAGTCCTGAGTCGCCGCCGCGGTGTTGTTGAGGCGGCCAAGGGCGCTGCGGTTGGTTCCGGCCAGAGACGAAAACCAGCCGCCGACGAGCACCTTGCCGTCCGCCTGGATGGCGAGGCTGGAAACCTGGCCGCCAGCGCCCGGATTGAAAGTGGTATCGATCGAGCCGTTGCTGTTGAGCCGCCCGATGTAGTTGCGCGGCTGGCCGCCGAGAGACGTGAAATAACCTCCGACCAGGATTGCGCCATCCGTTTGCACCGCCAGCGAGTACACCTGGTCGTTGGCGCCAGGGTTGAAAGTGGTGTCCAGCGAGCCATCGGAATTCAGCCGCCCAATGTGGTTGCGCGCCTGCCCGGCAAGGTTCGTGAACCAGCCGCCCACGAGGATTTTGCCGTCGGCTTGCACCGCGAGACAATTTACAAAATTGTCAGCGCCTGGATTGAAGGCGGTGTCGACTGTGCCATCGCCATTGAGCCGGCCAAGATAGTTGCGGTTGGTTCCAGCCAGGGTGCTGAACCAGCCACCGACCAGAATTTTCCCGTCCGGCTGGGAGACGAGGGAGAATACTCCGCTATTGGCCCCCGGATTGAAACCACTGTCCACCGTGCCGTCAGGGTTGAGCCGCCCGAGGTTGACTCGGGGTTGGCCGGCCAGAGTGGAGAAGCCGCCGCCGACCAGGATCTTTTCGTCCGCCTGCAACGCCAGGCATTGCACCACCCCGCCCGCTCCGGGGTTGAAGGAGAGGTCCACCGTGCCATTGCCGTTGAGCCGGCCCAGGCCGCTCCGGGATTGCCCGCCCAACGTGCCAAAAGCGCCTCCGACCATGATCGCGCCGTCGGGTTGGAGTGCCAGGGCATTGACCAGCGCGTCGGCACCCGTGACAAAAGAGGTGTCCACCGAGCCGTCGCTATTGACACGGCCGAGGTGGTTTTGCGGCTGCCCGCCGATGTAACCTGTGAAGAAACCGCCCAGCAAAACTTTGCCATTCGGCTGCACCGCCAAGGAATAGACCACGTCGTTGGGATTTGGATTAAACGAATCGGCCGTTTGCGAATAAGCCGTTCTCACAAGGCTGAGTGTGATCAGCGTCAGCAATGGCCAGGCGAAAAGGCTGCGTTGCATAGAGCGGCAGTTTTTCTGAAAAAACGTCCTGCTCATTAGATCGGTAATCTGCTGTAAAAACAAGTACAAAGCGCGGGACGCCGGTTGCGCCCTGGTTCGCTCGACTGCCTCCGCTCAAAACTCTTAAAACTTTCTCCGATCGGATCACCTCCTTGAATGAAGGCTTTACCGGTTGTTCGCCAAGTAAAGCTAGACCCGCCGGGTGTGGGTGTCCAACGGGACGTCAGTTTTTTGCCGACGGCAAGACCGCCCGTTTCTTTTCGAGCGAATCCTTTAATTCGGGAAACAACCCTTCCAGGTGGTTAAAAAATGTCGGCGGATCGTCCACGCGGAGCGATTCCACCAGCGGCAGCGCCTGCAAGCCGGCCTTTTTCACCCAGAAGGGGTCCGCCACCTCACCGTCGCGCAAATTTTTCCCGACGCGGCTGTAAAACACGTCGAGATAATTGTCCAGGGCGAGCTGGAGCAGGGCGGTTGGGTCGCCGCCGGCCGCCGCCGCCTTTTTTTCCAAAGCGATGCCAAAACCGATTTGCGCCCGGCTGCGCGCGGAGATGGTTGCCGGCGCGTTCGGGCCAAAAACCTGCGCGTAGGCGTTCGTTGCGGCGTCAAAAGCGCCCAGTTGCAAATCGCAGTCGCCGATTTCAATCCACGCCTGCGCGTTGAGTTCATTCGTTGGATACAACTGGCAAATCTGGTTGAACACGTTCGTGGCCAGTTGAAAATTCGCCAGCGGATTGTTGGTGTCCGTCGAGTCCATGGACATCAATGCGCTGCCGTAGGCGAACAAGGCCTGCGCGTTCAGGTCCGGCGGACAATTCGTGTCGCTCGTCAGGGAGGTAAAATGGTCAATGGCGTCATTGTAGCTGGGCAGGCCCATCGCCGCGCGCCCGGCCATCAGGCGCGCCTGGTAAATCAACGGCGAACCCTGCCAGTTGGTATTTTGATAAAGCATCTTGTAATTTCTTTCCGCCTCCATGTAATTCGTCCCGCCCAGGCGGAAGTAATGATCCGCCACCCAATATTGGGCCAGGGGCGCCAGCTCGTTGGTCGGAAACTGCGCGACAAAATTCGTGAACAGCCCGAAGGCGTTGGTTTCGTTTCCCGCCTGATAATTTGCCCCGGCCAGCGTGTAATTCACCTGGGGTTGCAAATCATTGGTTGGGAAATTCTTGAGCCAGTCCTGATAGCCGGCGATGGCGGCGGGCCAGTTTGTTTCCAGATCGTAGGTGCGCGCAACGGCGAATGCCGCCTGCGGCCGCAGCGGCGAGCCGGGAAATTGCTGCTCAAATTTTTCAAAAACCTCGCGCGCCGCCGCCGCCTGCAAATGGTTCGTTGCCGCTTCTGCCAGACTTTGACCGTAAAGCAGCGCGCTGCTGGCCGCCAAATTGTTTGTCGGATATTGTTTTAGAATTCGCTCCAACGCGTCGCTCGCGCCCGTCAAATTGGTCAACGCCAGGCTGGCGCGCAGGCTTTGATAAAGCGCCTGGCCGCCCAGCGAGCGCGTTACGGCGGGAAAATTGGTGAAATCATCCAGCACCGCCCGGTAATTTTCCAGCGCGCCCGCGTAATTCGTTTGCGCAAACAGCACATCGCCCATTTTGAAACGGGCCTCGGCCAGTTCTTCCGACGGCGGCAACAGCTTCGCGGCCTTTTGGAAGTCGGCGAGACTTGCATTTGTCTGGTGATCCAGCCAAAGGCACCAGCCGCGGTCGAGATGCGCCTTGCCGGCGAGCGGACTGTTCGTGTACGCGCCCAAAAATTGATCGAAGCGCGCCTGCGCCTCCGGCAAAAGGTTCGTCACCTCCGGCAAATGATTGGTGGCCTCCAGTTGAGCGATGTAATCCTTCAGAGGCAATTCGCCGAGCGTCAGCAACGCCACGTCCGCCGCCGCCGAAGCGGGGAATTGGGCCAAAAATTTCCGGAGTGATTCCTCGGCGTCGGAAAATCGGCCCAGCGCGATGGCCAGTTCCGTGATTTTCAAAATCGCCTGCCGTTGCCGTTCGACCGGCGCGTTCATCGTGAGAATTTCCTGATAAGCGGCGATGGCCCCGGACTTCTGCCCCAGTTGCTCCAGCACGCCCGCGCGCAACGCCAGACCTTCGGCCTGCAAGCCGTTGTCTTTTTCGGACCGCGCGATTTGGACCAGATTGGTCGTGACGGTCAGCGCCGCGTTGGTGTCGCCCGCCGCAAGCCGGTTCTGGTAAAGCAAATACGCCCGCTGCCACTCCAATCCCGGGTTGAGCGTCTGTGGGTTTACCGATTCCAAAATCGCGAACCCGCCGGCAAAATCGTTTTGCACGAATTTCGCCTGCGCCAGCAGCAAACGTCCGCGCGAAACCAGTTCATTCCCTGAGTCCATTTGCGCCGCGCGCTGAAACACGCCGTTCGTTTCCTCCAGCAACGACACCACCTGCGGCCATTCGTTGGTCTGCGCCTGCGACACCGCCGCCTCCACCACAACCCTGAGCCGCAGCGATGATTCGGGGAAATCGCGCGTCAACGAAACAAATGTTTCCGCCGCCGCGGAAAAATCCCCGTTTTGAAACTGCGCTTCGCCAGTCCAATAAACGTATTGGTCGGCGAGATTCCCGGCTTCGGCTTTGCGCGCCGTGAGCAGCGCGACGGCTTGCGGGAGTTTCCCCTGCTTGAATTCCGCCTCCGCCTGCATCAACACCGCTTCGGCCATGCGGTCGGATTTTGGATATTTTTGTACGAACTGCGCGAACTCCGTTTCCGCGCGGCTCCACATCCCGTCCTGAAATGCGGTCACCGCGGCGGCATAGGCGCGGTCTTCCCGCGCGCCGGCGGCAAAACTCCGTTCGCCGCCCGTTGACAGCACGAGCAAAATCAAAAGCCATTGCCAGCGAAACGCCATGCGCCCGAATCTAAACGACGTTGCGCGGCGACAAAAGCGGGAAATTGCGGGTTTCAATTTGAACAACAAAGTAATGAAGAAACAAAGTTGCTGTTTAATCTTCGTTGCTTTGTTTCTTTGTTGTTAAATTTTTTCCAACGTTCACGCCGGGTTGGAGACTGGCGCCCCGTCCCGCACGGTGCTTCGCGTCCCAGGAAGGCAAGAACGCCGTCAAATGGACCCGACTGTCCTGTCACGACTTTGTGGACAACCGGGTGCGGCTGCAACTGTTCGTGTTGGCGTACAACCTGGGCAACTTCCTGCGGCAAGCCGTGTTGCCCCGAGCAGTGCGTCACTGGACGTTGACGACGTTGCGGGAGAAACGGATCAAGATCGGGGCGAAGGTCGTGCGCCATGCCCGGCAGGTGGTCTTCCAGATGGCGGAGGTGGCGGTCCCGCGGGAGCTGTTCCGGGCCACGCTGGAAGGGATTCAGCGGCTGAGATTGCCCACACCAGTGCCGGGCTGACGCCCGCAGGGCGGAAATCGCGGGAAGGAGAAGTGCTGGAGGAGACGCTCTGTCTGCGTTTGGTCGCAAATCGGTGCTGAAGGCGATCGAGGGCAGAAGCCATCTCCCGCGGAGTCAGGAATCCAGTCGTGGAGCGGCAAAAAAGCTTCATGGCACTGGCAGAGCTGATTCGAGGTGGGTCAATGAGACTGAATCGTCCGGATGGACGTGGGGCGTAAGGCCATATGGGAAATGTCGGCTGAAACACACCCAACCTTGACCGCCCGGTTTGTTCATTTCAAGCAAGTCTTTGTGGTCCAGGCAGATCCGAATGAATAAAAGATTTTTGAAAGAACCGACTTTGTGCTTGCGAGTTATTCTAGAAAAGATGATAATACCTATGAAAACCCGAATCGCCAGTATGAAAGCCTTGTTGAAAAGGTGGCGATCGTCAGCCGTGGGGGCGGTCGTCGCGTTGATCGCTTTTCAGGCGCCAGCCTCTTTTATTCAGCTGGTTTCGCAACACGACAGTTCCCTGCCGCCCGTTGCCGGCGGAGGTGGTTCTTCCCAATTGCCAATTGTCAGTGCCGACGGGCGTTACGCGCTCTTCGCCAGCACGGCGAACAATCTGACGATGATGAGCAATGGCGCTCCGATGCCCGTTCTGACCATGCCAAGCCTGAACGTGTACCTTCGCGATCGCGCCAGCAACACAACCATTCTGGTCAGCGTCAACTTCGCGGGAGCCGGCGGTGGCAATGGGGATTCCCTCCCCGTCGGCATTTCCACCAACGGCCAGTATGTGCTCTTCGAAAGTGCCGCGAGCAACCTCGTGGCGAACGACACGAACAATTCTGAGGATGTCTTCGTCCGCGATTTGGTCAACGGCACGACCACACTCGTCAGTGTGAACACGAATGGGTGGAGCGGCAGCGGCGCATCACGCGATCCGGCCATGACGCCGGATGGGCGTTATGTTGCCTTTGTCAGTGCCGCCACCGACCTTGTGCCGGGGGACACCAACGGCATTCCGGATGTGTTTGTTCGCGACCTGCAGGCGCAAACGACAACGCTCGTCAGTGTCGGCGCAACCCCCAATTTCTTCTTGCCCGGCAGTTCCGAGTCGCCCGAAATCACGCCGGATGGCCGGTACGTTGCCTTTTATAGCACCGCCACCAATCTGGTTGCCGGGGTAACCAATATGGGCGAAATCTATGTGCGCGATTTGACTGCCGGGAACACCATTTGGGCCAGTGCCAACGCAAACGCCATCTTCCAATCCGTGACCGGCGGCACAAACGAGGTTTCCTGCAATTTCAGCCTCAGCGCCGATGGACAGTATGTTGGCTTCGAGGCCTGCACGAATCCTCCGTCAGGTCCCGATATGAGCGGAATCATTCTCCGCTACAACGTCCAAACCGGTTCGACCGACTTGGTTTGTTCGAATGCGACTGTGCTCATCGGAAGTTTCGCGAATCTTCACAACTTGGACATGACGCCTGACGGACGATTCATTGCGTTTGTCGCCAATGTGGGGAATACGTCGCTGACCAACACCGCGATTTACCTCTGGGACGCGCAGACCGGCACCAATACGCTCGTCAGCTTGGATCAGACCACCGGCGGTCCGGCCATTGGCGTTTGCGATTCGCCGGTTGTGAGCACCAATGGACAATTTGTAGCCTTCCTCTGCGGCGGCACCAACTTGGTTCCGAACCCGTTGTTTGCCCAATATCATTTGTATCTGAGGGACGTGCAGGCGGGGATCACGACCTTGGTGGATGTGGACACCAACGGCATGGGCTCGGGAGTTAATGCCATAACCGTTCCCAGTATGAGCGACGATGGCAGCATCGTCGCTTTCGATGCCCCCGACGGCAACATTGTGGCGAATGATCGCAACCATGATAACGACATTTTTGTTCGTGATCTGACGGCACAGACCACCGAGATGGTCTCTGCGCGTGACCCGTCTCTGCCTTCGCTGACGCCCAGTGGCGGCGCCAGCGCTTTCACCGCCTGCTCGGTCAGTGCCAATGGCCGCTACGTCGCTTTTTTCAGCGACGCCGACAACGTGACGCCCAATGACACGAACGGTTACCGCGACGTTTTTGTGCGCGACTTGATGACGGGCACGAATATTCCCGTGAGTTTGAACACCAACGGAATCACCGGCGATGGGATTTCCACGGGTCCGTCCATCAGCGGCGACGGCCGCTATGTCGCGTTCAGCAGCAGCGCCAATGACTTGGTGCCGAACGACACGAACAACGCGCAGGACGTGTTCGTGCGCGATTTGCAGGCGGGAACGACAACCCTGGTGAGCGTAAGCATGAATGGGATCAATTCCGGGAACGGCGATTCTTATTCGCCCACCATCAGCGCCGACGGACGATATGTCTTATTCCATAGCATAGCGTCAAACCTCGCTTCGGGTTCGTTTGGCAGCGGGTATGAAAACCTGTTCCTCCGTGACCTGCAAACCGGGGCGACGTATGCGCTCACGTCGGGTGGTTCCGGAACGGGCGTGTACGCGGCTTCGATGACCCCGGACGGCCAAAACATCGCCTTCGTCGGAGTGGTTTCAGGAGGAGGTTCGGCAAAGTTATATGTCTGGAATTCGATGCTGGCCAAGCTGACTTATACCAATAGTCTGAGTTTTTCTTCTTCGCTTGCATGTTCCATCAGCCCCAATGGGCAGAAACTCGCCTGCTTGCAAGGCACGCCGTGGGAGTTATACGCGGTGAATGTGGCTTCCAATGCCACCTCGGTCATTCAATCCAGCGGGGTGTTTTTGCAGTCGTGTGTGGGATTGCAATTCAGCGGTGATGGGCGTTTCCTCACTTACGCGATGGCATCGAACTCGATCGCTTGGCCGACTCAAAACGTGTATCTCTACGATTTTCAAGTGGGAACCAACCTGCTCATCAGCCAGAACCCCAACACCCTCCAGCCCGCCAACGGCGCTTCAGATTCTCCCGCCATCAGCGCCGATGGCCGGTTCATTGCGTATCGCAGCGCCGCCACCGACCTGGTGGCCGGCAGCACCAACGGCATTCCGGAGTTGATTGTTTACGACCGGTTGGCCAATTCGAACACCCTGTTAAGCACCGCCGCGACCGGCACTGCCAGCGGGGACAGTCGGTCTCTGACACCGGTGTTCAGCGGCGATGGACGGACGCTTGTTTTCGCAAGCTGGGCTTCCAATCTGGCCGCCGATGATTTCAACCACTTTAGCGACCTGTTTGCCTTTGCATTCCTTTACGTAAACGTCACCCTGGGCGCTCCGGGCCAAGGACCGACCCTCAGTTGGCCCTACGTTTCCGGGCACAATTATCAGGTCGAATATAAGGACAACTTGAACGACAGCGTCTGGCAGCAGGTCGCCGGCACCATCAATATCAACGGAAACCAGGCCTCCCTGACTGATCCGGCTCCGGCTTTCAGCCAGCGATTCTACCGGGTCGTTGCGGAATGAACCGGTGCCAGAAACCTCGCCCCCCGCGATGTCAAGGCGCGGCGCCAAAACAAAGAGAAAGGCGGACAATATGAAGCAGAACAGGATTCACCAAGGACTTCTGAGCCGGGTCAAGGCAGTCGGGTGTGAAGCGATGGTGTTTCCAACACCGCCAGTGCTGCCGGATCGAGCCAAACCGTGCGTCGGGCCATGGTTGGCAGCTAAACAAGAGCGCAGGCGAAACGGTTTCACGTTAATCGAGCTTCTGGTGGTTCTTGCCACTCTCGCCCTGCTCGCGGCCATGCTGTTGCCGGCTCTCGCCCAGACCCGGCAGAACTCCCAGGTCATTGAATGCCTGGCCAATCAGAGGCAGTTGGCCGTCGCGTGGATGATGTATGCCCGCGACAATAACGACAAGCTCGTGCCAGTTGGCAGTTTTCAGTATCAACCGGCGAATTTTGGTGAAAACCCCTTGACCGAGCCTAATCTCCAACCCGGAGGGAGTTTGGCTCAATTCTGTCCTGGCAATCTCCAGAATACCTCAATGACTGCCGGCCATTATTACACCAATTGGATTAAAGCGGGTTTAATCTATCCTTATGTCCAGAATGTAGCCGTTTATAAGTGCCCGGCCGACCTGTCCAAGTGCCCCTATGGGGCATCGGCAAGTTTCGCCGTGGCTGCTGAACGCACCTATTCCGTGAATTGCTACGTGGGGGGCATGCAGTGGTGGAATCCGAGCTACAAACTCTATAGGAAACTGTCAGATATGAACCGGCCCGGCCCCGCCCACACTTGGGTTTTTATTGAGGAAAGTCCAACCAGCATTGACGACTGTTACTTTGCCTTGGATCCTTCGACCCCGACTCTCTGGTACAATAGTCCGGCAGTTTTGCATGGCAATGCCAGTGTGCTGACGTACGCCGATGGACATTCCGAGGTCCATCGGTGGAGGGACGGGTTCATGATCGGAGACAAGAATCCCCAAGCGCCGCCGGGATGCAATGTTCCAGCCGATCCCCATTCCGGCGATTTGGCGTGGTTGTTTTCAGTCAGCACGGTTCACAATTAGACGATGAATGTAAGAATGGTTTGCCGAAAAGGTTTCACGTTAATCGAGCTTGCGGTGGTCCTTGCCACTGTTGCCCTGCTCGCGGCCATGCTGCTGCCGGCTCTCGCCCAGACCCGGCAGAACTCCCAGGTCATTGAATGCCAGGCCAATCAGAGGCAGTTGGCCGTCGCGTGGATGATGTATGCCCGCGACAATAACGACAAGCTCGTGCCAGTTGGCAGTTTGGCTTATCAACCGGCGAGTTTTGGTGAAAACCCTTTAAACGATGTCAACCTCCAACCCGGAGGGATTTTGGCTCAATTCTGTCCTGGCAATCTCCAGAGTTCCGTAATGACTGCCGGCCATTATTACACCAATTGGATTAAGGCGGGTCTAATCTATCCTTATATCCAGAACATCGCGGTTTATAAGTGCCCGGCCGACCTCTCGATGGTTCCCTATAATTTTCCGGCTACTTTCCCCAGGCCATCTGAGCGCACCTATTCCGTGAATTGCTACGTGGGAGGCATGCAGTGGTGGGATCCGAACTACAAACTCTACAGGAAACTGTCAGATATGAACCGGCCTGGCCCTGCCCACACCTGGGTTTTTATTGAGGAAAGTCCAACCAGCATTGACGACTGTTACTTTGCCTTGGATCCTGCGACCCCGAATCTCTGGTACAATAGTCCGGCAGTTCTGCATGGCAATGCCAGTGTGCTGACGTACGCCGATGGACATTCCGAGGCCCATCGGTGGACGGACAGCTTCATGATGGGCGTTAGGAATCCCCAAAATCCGCCGGGTATCAATGTTCCGGCTGATCCCAAATCCGGCGATTTGGCGTGGTTGTTTTCAGTCAGCACGGTTCACAATTAGACGATGAATGTAAGAATGGTTTGCCGAAAAGGTTTCACGTTAATCGAGCTTCTGGTGGTCCTTGCCACTCTCGCCCTGCTCGCGGCCATGCTGCTGCCGGCTCTCGCCCAGACCCGGCAGAACTCCCAGGTCATTGAATGCCTGGCCAATCAGAGGCAGTTGGCTGTCGCGTGGATGATGTATGCCCGCGACAATAACGACAAGCTCGTGCCAGTTGGCAGTTTGGCTTATCAACCGGCGAGTTTTTCTATAAACCCATTGACCGATCCTGATCTCCAACCCGGAGGGGCGTTGGCTCAATTCTGTCCTGGCAATCTCCAGAGTACCGCAATGACTGCCGGCCATTATTACACCAATTGGATTAAGGCGGGTCTGCTCTATCCTTATGTCCAGAATATCGCGGTTTATAAGTGCCCGGCCGACCTGTCTAAGCGTCCCTATGGGGCATCGCCAACCTTCGCCGTGGCTTCTGAACGCACCTATTCCGTGAATTGCTACGTGGGGGGCATGCAGTGGTGGGATCAGAACTACAAACTCTATAGGAAACTGTCAGATATGAACCGCCCTGGCCCTTCCCACACCTGGGTTTTTATTGAGGAAAATCCAGCCAGCATTGACACCTGTTATTTTGTCTTGGATCCTGCGAACCCGACTCTCTGGTATAGTAGTCCGGCAGTTCTGCATGGCAATTGGAGTGTGATGACGTATGCCGATGGACATTCGGAGGCCCATCGGTGGACGGACAGGAATATGATCAGCGACGTGAATCCCCAAGCGCCGCCGGGTATCAATGTTCCGGCTGATCCCAAATCCGGCGATTTGGCGTGGTTGTTTTCAGTAAGCACAGTTCCAATTAGACGATGAATGTAAGAATGGTTTGCCGAAACGGTTTCACGTTAATCGAGCTTCTGGTGGTTCTTGCCACTCTCGCCCTGCTCGCGGCCATGCTGTTGCCGGCCCTCGCCCAGACCCGGCAGAACTCCCAGGTCATTGAATGCCAGGCCAATCAGAGGCAGTTGGCCGTCGCGTGGATGATGTATGCCCGCGACAATAACGACAAGCTCGTGCCAGTTGGCAGTTTGGCCAATCAACCGGTGAATTTCGCTGAAAACCCCTTAAACGATCCTAATCTCCAACCCGGAGGGAGTTTGGCTCAATTCTGTCCTGGCAATCTCCAGAGTACCGCAATGACTGCCGGCCGTTATTACACCAATTGGATTAAGGCGGGTTTAATTTATCCTTATGTCCAGAATATCGCGGTTTATAAGTGCCCGGCCGACCTGTCTAAGCTTCCCTATGGGGCATCGCCAACCTTCGCCGTGGCTGCTGAACGCACCTATTCCGTGAATTGCTACGTGGGGGGCATGCAGTGGTGGGATCCGAACTACAAACTCTATAGGAAACTGTCAGATATGAACCGGCCTGGCCCTTCCCACACCTGGGTTTTTATTGAGGAAAGTCCAACCAGCATTGACGACTGTTATTTTGCCTTGGACCCTGCGGTCCCAAATCTCTGGTATAATAGTCCGGCAGTTTTGCATGGCAATGCCAGTGTGATGACGTACGCCGATGGACATTCCGAGGCCCATCGGTGGACGGACGCTAATATGATCAGCGGTGTGAATCCCCAAAATCCGGCGCAGCCGAGATACGATGTTCCAGCTGATCCCCATTCCGGCGATTTGGCGTGGTTGTTTTCAGTAAGCACAGTTCACAATTAGACGATGAATGTAAGCTTATTCCTCTTCGCGTTATCACCCATCAAGCCACTTGGGACATCGACAGCAACGATTGGCAATTGCCGGCGGCCGGCGGCAGCCAAAGTTTCCGCCGCGGATCCCTCGAGGGCGCGGCTGAGTCCTGCCCCAAAAATCGCATCCACCACCAGTTCCGCCCCGTCGAGCACGGCGGTGACGTGCAAATATTATTGACTGGAGAGCGACGGTCGGTTGTAAGCGTCGTCACCCGGAGCACCTTCTTGACAGAGCAAGCGTGGCGAGTTCGTAGCTGTGAGAGATCTATGCTCTGACGTTTACGATATGGGCTGCTTTGGGAACGGACGCCGGGATTTGGGTTTCGCTTCGGGCGTGATTTCTGGGATTTGCCGGTTGGTCATGTATGAGATGGAAGCAATACTTCTGGATAGCTATACAGGGTTGGCTTTTCAATTTAGTATGTCTTGACCTTTAGAAGTCAAACAAATCAAACGTTTGATTTTTAACAATATTAAAATATTAAATAAATATTAAACCTATGAAGAACACTAAACTAACAATTGGGAGTGCAGCTTGTGCAGTTGCAATGCTCGTGCTCGGAAACAACGCTATTCAAGCGCAAAACCTGCTTGTGGATCCGGGTTTTGAAAGTCATGGAACTGCGGTTGGTGATTGGATCACATTTGGTAACTCATCGTTTTCGACTGCCGAAGCACGCACTGGCACTTATTCAATGCTTAATAATGGTACTGGTGGTTACTCTGTTCCTGGAAGTTATGAAACCTTTGCCTCTGCCCCAGGTCTTGAATATGATTTGACAGGTTATGGTCTTGTTACAGCAGCCCCGGGAGCAGGCAGTTTTGCTTGCTTGCAAATAACTTTCTGGTCCGGTGCGAACGGCACCGGAGCTAATTTGGGCACGGTTGCAACAAGTCCTGGCAATGCCCAACAATCAAATTATCTCACTCCGAGCAGCCCGCTTAATACATGGACATTTCTGGATACTGGAATCGCGCAGGCTCCTGCGGGCGCACAATCACTTCAAGTATTCACGATAGTGATTGATGCGACTCCAACAGCTGCCTACTTCGATGATTTGAGCCTTACCCAAGTGCCGGAGCCTTCGGTCTGGGCGCTCATGAGTATGGGATTGGGCATTCCATTCTACTTTCTGCGTCGACGGAATAGCTAATTCGTTCAAGGTTTTAATAGAAATCCACCCGATCATAATCGGGTGGATTTTTTATTTTATGTTTGGCGAATTTGTTTGTCAGCAACCTCCGGCAAAGCCGGAGGGTTTCCTGTTGGACTAAAGTATGGGATGTAAAAGGGAGTGAAACCGCCGGTTCAATCCAGATGAAGAATGCCGCGTTGCAACGCGGTGGTGGTGGCTTGGGTGCGGTCGCTGGCTTTCAGTTTCGTGAGAATGTGGCCGACGTGTTGTTTCACGGTGACTTCGGCAATCTCCAGCGCGCTGCCAATTTCCTTGTTGCTCCTGCCCCGGGCGATCAGTTTCAGGACCTCGGTTTCGCGCGCGGTGAGTTCGGTGTGGGCCATGCGTTCGGCGAGACGTGCGCCGATGGCGGGCGAGATGCAGCGTTCACCGGAGTGAACGGCACGGATGGTCTGGATCAACTCTTCGCGCGCGGCCGTTTTTAGCAGGTAGGTGCGCGCGCCGGCTTGGATTGAGCGGTAGATGTCTTCTTCGCCATCGTGGGTGGAAAGCATGATGATGACCGCGTCGGGAAATTCTTCGCAGATGGCGCTGGTCGCTTCAACGCCGCCCATGCCGGGCAGCTTCAAATCCATGAGGACGACGTCGGGGCGGTGTTTCCGAAAATATTCAATGGCCAGCGGGCCGGTGGAGGCTTCGGCTTCCACGACCATGTCCGGCTCAATGTTGATTGAACCGGCCAGACCTATGCGGACGACGAAATGATCGTCCACCACCAGGATGCGTATCTTTTTATTCATTGGGAGGAATTCTGTTTTGAGTCGAGGTCCGGTTCAGCGCGACTCGGGGAATGATTTGTCGTCACATCGGTGATGAGGAGCAGGATTTCCGTGCCGTGTCCGGGCCGGCTGGTCAGAGAGAAACGCGCCCCGATTTTTTCGGCGCGTTCCCGCATATCAAGCAAACCAAAATGTCCATCGCTGGCTTGGCCGGCAGCGGGCAAATCAAAACCGCTGCCATTGTCGTGGAGACGAAGTTGGAATTGTGACGATTCATAGCTCAAGGCCACGATGATTTTTTTTGCTCCGGAATGTTTGAGCGCGTTGGCCAATGCCTCTTGCGCGACGCGGAGGAGATTGTGTTCGGTGACGGCGGGAAGTTTGCGCGGCACGCCGATGGATTGAATGGCGATTTCCACGCCCGACGCGGCGGAAAGGGGCGCGGCCATTTCGGTCAGTGCCCCGGCGAGATCGCAGTTCTCCAGCAGGTGTGAGCGCAAGTCCCACACCGAACGGCGGGCTTCGGAAAGACTGCGACGTGTCATATTGCGGGCGAGTCCAAGCAATCGGCGCACGGCCTCGGGCGAGCCGTTTAGCTGCGATTCCACGGCATCCAGTTGTATGGTGATGGCGGCGAGTTCCTGTTCAAGGGTGTCGTGAAATTCGCGCGCAATGCGATCGCGCTCTTCGAGAACGCCCGCGCGCCCGACTTTTTCCTCAATGATCCGGGTTTGCTGGCGGACGCGGCGGCCGAGAACGACCACCCACATCAGTCCGGCGAGCAGAATGAGGGTCATGATCCCGAGCGTCCAGAGCAAACGGGACAAAGTCCACCAGGGAGGTTGACGGATGACGGCAACATCGGCATAGGATCGCAAAAGAATCTGAACGGACTCGGGCGGCAAGTAAGGAATATTGGACGATATTTCCCGCGACTGCGCGACGCCTGGAACCCATTTTCCCGGCGATTGGGCGACGAACACTCCGGTCAGCGCAATCTCGCTGCCAAGCTTTAGGGACTTGAAGTGTTCGTCGGCATGAGAGTTTTCGATGTTCGCCGTAAATATTGAATTGGAAGATTGCAAAACCAAGGTTTGTCGCCCCGCACTTTCAACCAGATTCATCAGGGTGGCATTCAGATGGACGAGCACGCCGGTAAAGTCCTCCGGAGCGTTCAACAGGGTTTCCAAGTCAGCCGGGATTGCCAAAGGCGGTTCGCCATGGCCAATGAGTTGAACCGTGGCATCCTCCAACATTGGAACGTATTGCCCGAGCGCAGAGTAGCCCAAAACCATAACCCGGTCGCCGGGAGCGAGCTTGGCAGTTTGAGCCACCTGCACACAAAGACCGCTCCCTTGGTTCTGGATGAAAAGGGTGCCATCGGCTTTTTGCAACGTCACAACTCCGCTGATCTTCACAAGGTTGCCGTAATAGCCACCGGAATTGAACTGGGCCAGACTGGCGATGGATACCTCTTTCGGTTGCTCGGGGGAGGGCTGTTCGATGACCACATCAGCCAGGCTCGAAACTGCCAGCCAAGGAACGCGCAATTGGCGTCTCATATTGTATCTGGAATAGCACACGCCACGCAGACGAATGGTGGTGTTTATTAACTTCATGATGTCAGGTTCATTAAGATCTTTGACATATGTCCTGACCCGCTGTCCGTTCATGGCGAGGTTTAAATAACGTCTTCCATCGAGAATAGTGGTTGAACGAACGACCCCGCTCACTTCTATCCACTGGCTGTCCTCCAAACCAGTGAACAATTGATCAATGGAGATCTTGCGTGGAACAGGCAATTGCGACTTTCCCAAAACATGGATGGCCGACGCTCTAACGATCGGAGCGTAATCTCCTTTGCCACTGACGCCCACTACTTCGATCTCCTGGCCCGCAGTGATGGTTGTGCTGATGTCTGGAGCGACAAGGACAAATATCCCGGCAGTGGCATCCTGAAAAAACAAATTGAACAGTGACGCGTCGTAGTAAGTCACGACGCCGGACATACGGATTGGAAGATTCTTTCCAGCGGTTTCCGGATCCAATTCGCGAACTTGTTGAGCGTTCGTCAGGCAGGTCAAAGTATTTGCCGGCTGGGACAAAAGCGGTTTCACAGGAAACAGGACCAGCACTAAAAGCGAAAGACAAAACATTCGGAAAATCCCGGCGCTGGGCCGGTCGGAAAACGGTTTGATGAAAACTTTTGCCGTTTCAAAGCTCATGACTTCAATCAAGCCCAATTTGTGGTAAAAACGCATCTCGCTCCGAACATTATTGGATTATAAGGCATTTCGAGGTCGGATTAAAACTATACTTAAGTAGTACTTGAAAGCAAAACCAATGCTTCCGTGACTTGGATGCGGGATGCGTGCATATTATTTTACGTCGTAACCCAGTAAAATATAAACATTTCCTATGAAATCCATAAAACAATTGTTAATCGTTCTCGGCATCGCGGGCATGGTATCCGCTGCAACAGCCCAAACCACCAATATTATCCTTCAAACCGACTTTGATAGTGATGCTAATGAAGGGAATTTTAACAATGACTATGGTTATTGTGTTGCCGGCTCGTCCGCTGGCTCGGCGCTCGCGGGTTATTCCGGAGGCATCACGGCGGGTGCTGGCGTGGGCGGCACTTTCGCCAATTCAATTTCGCCGGATTATACGCTGCTGCCGAGCGATCCGAACTGGACATCCCCGTCTCTGAGTTACGTTTATGCAGTTGTTGGAAACGGCACACAATTCGGTAGCCCGATGACAGCCATTACACCGACGGCGGTTCTAAGCTCGTTTATTTTGAGCGCGGACCTGCAGGTTACAGGGTTGTTGCCGCAACTGACTAATGCCGACGTATATATTACCAAGGTTCAATTTTTGGACAGTGGTAACAACGTCCTTTTTGATTTTGGCGGGGATGTCGGCTTTGTTGGCTCAAACTATGTTCACATTGCCGTGCCTCTTTCTTCGTTGAGTTACGGAGGCGGCTACCCGTACAACCCCTCTGATGCAACCCATCCTATTACTGATTTTACCAATGCCGCTGTAGTTGGCTCAATTGCTGCTTTTACCATCGAATTCGCGGTGGAGGGTCTCCCCGTAGGGGTTATTGGAGGCACCGGCACGAATCTGATCTCACCCCCCTTCGGTTTCACCGACACCGGGGCGCTGAACGTTGATAATATTGAATTGATCCAGACTGGGAATACCGTTCCCACACCCATGCAGGAACAACTTATCTGGCAGGCCAACTTCGACACTACGTTCCCAAATGACGGCGGCATCGGCTTTAGTTACCGCGATGGCGCTAACAGTGCCACCGGAATTCTGACCACAAATGTGGGGGGTGGAGTTGGCGACAGCGCCTCGCTCGAATACACGGTGAACCTTTCATCTTGGAGCAGCACTCCACCCTCCTCCTATTCAGGCTTTGGAGTGGGCGCGACGGAGAGTCCGCTTCTTTATGCGCTATCCTCCACAAACCAAGCATCGTATCGGGTTTATTTGTCAGCTAAAGTGGGAGGAACAAGCGCGGGCATTACCAACGTTCCTGGTGTGATGGACCTGTTATTTTCTGTTCCGCCCGGCACCCTTAACCCGTCAAATGCACAGGAGGCTGTGGTGTTTGATCTTAATCCGACAATGACGTTTGCGACCAATTGGCAGTCATATGTTTTTAACAACATGCCGATAGGAGTCAATAACGGTGGTTCACAGGCCTTGTTTAACAAGTATGTTTCGCAGGTTAACCAATTGGTGGTGCAAGTTGTGCCCCAAGGCAGTCCTAATGTTGCGACGCTCTTTGGTTATGACGCCAATAACACTGTTGATATTGATAACATCAAGGTGGTACAACTTGTCCCGGGCTTGGCGCCCATATCTGTGACCAATACGGCTGGCCAGGCTAAAGTCTATTGGACAGATCCGCCCACCGGAGGTTTTGCTCAACTCCAAAGCTCAACCAATGTCGCTGGCCCTTATCTCAACGTGCCGGGAGCGACTTCAGGCGTGAATTCTCCCTACACCGTTCCGGCTGGGCCAGCACACCAATTCTTTAGAACCATCTGGGTTCAATAAACTAAATGTGAACAGAACAGTTTTTCTGGCAAGAGCAGCCGGTGGTTGTGCGGCAATCATGTTTTTCTTGCTTGCCGGTGAAGGGCATGCGCAAAACATTTTGAACAATCCAGGTTTTGAGACGGGCAGCTTTAACAACTGGACGACCTTCGGTCCCAACAATTACGTTCAATCCGGCAGCCCTGCCCATAGCGGGAACAACTATTACAAAGTTTACGGTCAGTTCAACACCACGATTAATTTCACGGGTGTTTATCAGGAGAACGCCTCGACTCCGGGCGACATCTACTCGGCTGACGGCTGGGCCTACTCAAGTGATAGCGATGAAATCCACGGGAGTGACGCGGTCTGGATTGAAGTGACTTTTCAAGACGCGTCATACAATGCCCTGGCTGACTACCGGTCGGCTGTTGTGACCGGCAACAACATAGCCGGTTTTGGCGGGTTTAGTACCTGGTTCGATTTGCAGATAACAAATCAGTGTTCCTTTACCAACGCTTCGGCTCTGATCCTGTCTCCCGGAACGGTCACCAATGCCGTTGACAATTTGGTGGCGCCGGCGGGCACGGCTTATGTGCGGTATCAAGTCGTTTTTTCGCAGGGAACGGACAATGCAAACGGCTCGATGTATTTCGATGACCTCACGCTGAACCAAACCGGCTACACCCCTCCTCCCGGCACCCAGTGGAACATCGTGTGGAGCGACGAGTTCAATGGCACTTCCATCAATAGCAGTAATTGGACGTTCGAGACCGGCAACAACTACGGCTGGGGCAACCAGGAACGGGAGTATTACACCGGCAACACAAACAACGCCTACGTTGATGGCAATGGCTTCCTGCACATCGTGGCATTGCAGCAATCCATGGGTGGATTCAACTTTACTTCCGCCCGGATGAAAACCGAGGGGCTTTACAGCACGCCAACCTATGGACGTTTTCAATGCGTGCCGCCCTGCCTGCGGGATTCGGCATGTGGCCGGCTCTCTGGATGATGGGGACGAATGACCCCGCGGTTGGCTGGCCAGCCTGTGGAGAAATTGATGTCATGGAAAACAATGGGGATAATACAGCTTTTGTGCAAGGAAGCCTCCACTACGGAACGACCAAAGAAGACGCAACCAACGAGACGGGCATTTACGATCTTCCCAGCGGAGAATCGACAACTAATTTCCATATTTACGAGTTGGATTGGTCCGCCACCTCAATCCAGTGGCTGGTGGACGGTAAAATTTATGAAACCCAGAGCAGTGGGGCGCCTTTCAACGCGCCATTCTTCTTCATCATGAATCTGGCTGTGGGGGGCGACTACACTGGCACTACTAACGATAGCGCCATCGAGGCATCCAACACTTTTCCGAAGGAGATGGTGGTGGATTATGTGCGCGTTTACGAGCCAACAGCGCCTCTGCAGATTTCCGCGACTCAATCTAATGGCGAGTTCGTTTTGAGCTGGCCGACGAACATCGTCTGCCATCTGCAAACGCAGACCAATTCTTTGGTGAGCGGAAATTGGTCTGATCTGAGCGACACCACGAATCCATTTATGACAGCGCCCGGTCCAAATCAATCCAATGTCTTTTACCGATTGGAATCGCCGTAGTAGTGAAGCATGACAGCCATCCAACCGTAAACAAAATGAAACCGGCCATTCTAACAAACAACCGAACTTGTTGCCTTGCTGTGACAAATCTAATTCCACCTTCGCCCGTTGAGAGTCAACCCGGAAAAACTTGCTTCAAAGATGGAGCGTCTGCTCTCTCCACCTCCAGGCGTCGGGTGACAAAACACGAAAAGCGCAGCGTGAACCCTATGTTGGGCGGCGCGTTCGAAGAGAACCTTCATCGCAGACGGGCCTTTACCTTGATTGAACTCTTGGTGGTGATCGCCATCATCGCGATTTTGGCCGCATTGTTACTGCCTGCGTTGTCGCGAGCCAAAGAGAGAGCAAAGCGAATTGCTTGTATGAACAATCTCCGGCAGATCGGGATTGGCATGATTGTTTATGCCGGCAATAACGAAGATTATGTCGTTTCGGCGCTACCGGCGCTTCCCAATCAGCCCCCTTCCACAATCCAGACGTATAACCAAACCGCCCTTACCCCGCCGGCAGCAGGTGCGGCCAAAGACATCAACTTGGATGCGACTGCAACCAATTCCCCTTCAGTTTGGTGTTGCCCGGACCTTGCAGATTATGGGACATCTTACAACCCCACCCCCGGCGGAACGGGAGGGCCTCAATGGCAAATCGGTTATCAATATTTTGGCGGCATCTATTGGTGGCATAACACTTGGTATAATAATGGCCCTGTTAGTGGCTTTATTCCGTCGGCCAGTCCAATAAAGTTGCCCAATTCCAAACCCATTTGGGTACTAGCGTCGGATTTGATTTGTAATTATACGGGAACTCCTATTGGAAACAACCCGTGGGGGGGGAGTACTGGCGGTTTCGTTGCCCACCAGCGGGGAGGCGCGCCATTCCCAGACGGCGGCAACCATCTGACGGTGGATGGTTCCGTGCAATGGATCAAAATTGAAAACACTTTGGCAATCACGACTTTTGATCCTAGCCAATGGAAATACTACTTCTCTCAAGATGACCTTGGCTCGATTAATCCCGCAATAATTATAAAGTTAAAACCATTTCCATAACAAATCATTGGATGTGGACGGTCGCTAAACAAAACACGACTGATGGGAGCTGGCATGGAAAAACACCCAAGCCGAACGCGCCCGATAGTCTTGCTTTACCCGGCATCAAGATGGATTCTATCGCCAAGGGCTCCTCTCCATCGAAGGCGCGAAGAAAAGTCATTCTTCATCCTGCAGGAGCATTGCCAGGAACGGGCCAGGGTTGGCAGCTAAACAAGAGCGCAGGCGAAACGGTTTCACGTTAATCGAGCTTCTGGTGGTTCTTGCCACTGTTGCCCTGCTCGCGGCCATGCTGCTGCCGGCCCTCGCCCAGACCCGGCAGAACTCCCAAACTATTGGTTGCCTGTCCAATGAGAGGCTTTAGTGCCCCCCAAAACACATTTGCGAGCGGCGTCTGTGCGAACGGAATCCTACTTCGGCGAAGCGGCACTTTCAGGCGCTAAAGTATTCACATCTAGGCGGTTCGGCTGTTCTGTTAGCAGCGATTTTGGAGTTGGGGTAAACGGAGTGCGCCCGTCCCCGGGCGCAGCAACGTGGAATGGGCGGTGGTTGGAAAATGTTCCACCGCTGGTAGGAAGTCAATGGCTGCGCCCGAGGACGGGCGCACTCCGGCTTGGCCTCAGCCAACCCGCCACCGTCGGCAACTTCGGAATTCGGGATTATGTCAACAGATTTTCGGTTACATTCCGGTTTCAATATGTACATGCTTGACTTGCTTTGCCTATGCCACAGCGATTCCACTGCGCTCTTATTAACCCGCCCGTCCATCATTCCGCGAACCACCGGGCGAAGGGAAGCCTGATTTTGTTCGAGGTTGGACAGTTTTTGTTTGTCTCGCTGTGGGCAGCCAAAGATGAGATATATTTCGGCAGGCGGTTCCAGTTGGAAACCGGCGGGACCACGCTTAAGACCGGCATGAACACAAAATTAAAGACATACGATTTATTGCAAAAAGTGCGCCGGGAAAGCCCGGTGGTGCATCACTTGACGAATTGGGTGACGATTTACGATTGCGCCCAAATCGTCAAAACCCTCGGCGCGTCGCCCGTCATGGCTCATGCGCCGGAGGAAGTGGCCGACATGACCCGGATTGCTTCCGCCTTGGTGCTCAATATCGGCACCCTTACCGTGGATTTTGTGGAGGCGATGAAGACGGCGGCGGCAAGTGCGAATCAGAAAGGCATCCCGGTCATTCTGGACGTGTGCGGCGCCGGCGCCACGGAATTGCGCGATCGCAAGGTGTTCGAGCTGCTGGACCAGGTCAAAATCAATATCATCAAGGGAAACGTTTCCGAAATCGCCCGCGTTAGCGGAGCAAACATCCGAACCAAAGGCGTTGATGCCACCGAAGTCGGAACTGATTTGGAGACGCTGGCGCAAAAGCTTGCAGTTCGCCGCCAAGCTACGGTGGTAATCACGGGCAAAGTGGACATTGTGGCTGGCGACCAGGGAATCTATCGCGTCAAAAACGGGGATGCTCTGATGACGCGCGTCGTTGGCACGGGTTGCATGGCCGCTTCCATCATCGGCGCCTTTGCCTCCGTGGATTCGGATTACCGTCAGGCCGCGGCTTGCGCTTTGGCTTGTTATGGGATCGCGGCTGAACTGGCTGCGCGACAATCGCGCGGCCCCGCGTCTTTCAAAGCCGCGTTGTTTGACTGTCTCTACAACCTGGACCAGCCAACCGTTGAAAGGATGCAACGCATCGAAGCATGAACGGGTCTGTCGGTTTGGCGTGTCTCCATCTGCACTTTTGCCAACCTCGCTGCGACAGTGCAAGCCTGCGCTCCTCCGGCCTGCGTCCGCCGGGGAAGATGCGTGTCTACGACCGCCCCTCCGGCGAACTGCGCCCACCGTGAGGGAACAAATTCTGCGTGCAGCGATTGATAACCACGGGACGCCACCGCCTTCGTTGCGAGTTGTTTGTGCCCGAGGGGTTTTTCACCAGACGCAGGCTTCAAGGTGGTTCCCGGATCTTGCCCGGAAGATTTCGGATCGGTACAAATTCTACCAGTCTGGAAAGCGGCTCGCGTGTTCACGCTTTCCCAAGTCACAACCAAGCCCGCAGTTTGGCCGTGACGTGTTTGCTTTGTCCCGGTTTGGGTTTGCCCGGCAGCAGCACTTCCGTTCCGTCCACCGCCCTCAATGCCACCTCGACCGCCGGCTGCCACGGCATCGTTTTACGCGCCAATCACGCCATATGATTTATGTAAATGCTCCCGGTGGATGAGGCCAGGAACGGCAATTAATATGCCTTAACGCGGTAAAACCGGTTGCTTGACGAAGTTGAATCGGTGATCGTCTGTAGCGTGTCGTTCCCTCCAACGGGACTGCCAAGATCCGACCAGCTCGCATCAGTCAATGCATTCTTATACTGCAGTTGATAACCATGCCATGACTCGCTGGGGAATGAAACGGCGAAGTTCGGGCCACTCATACCTGCGCTGGCGTATATATTTGTCGGATTCAGCCACAGGTAGTTGGCCGTTGCCGTACTGTTGCCAGAGGTGAGCGTTGCGCCAGTGCCGTTGATGATATGAGTCATTTGGCTGCCGCTTTGCGCTTCTATAAGAACATTTATCATATCATGCACGTTGACTTGCTGATTGGTTGGAGTCTCGATGGTATTAAAGCATTTTACGTTTGAAGTTTGAAACACACCATAGACGCCAAGCCCATAGGCCTGATGGCTCGTGACAGTGTTCGCGACTTTGTAGGACGCATAACCATTCACACCATTATGCGTCCATGAGCTTTGATTCGGTGCGTCATAGGGCAATTCGGACTGGTAAAAGTAAACCCGTCCCCAATTGCCATTCCACAACGTCTGATACTGTTCGTGATGTTCGTTGAAAAGGCCGTATATGGTCACGTTATTGCCATTCACCACTAAACCATTCTGGCTTGGATTCGCGGTCCAACCCACACCAGTGCCATGATCCGCCCGCCACAGCCAGAAGTTGTCACCTATGACATTATTGGCGTTGATCGTCATGCAATTGGTCGTCGTCCCGGCAAACTGCCCGCCCACCCGGCAGAAAATGTCGTATAGACAGATGGGATCCGCCGAATGATCCACGGAACTGGTCGTCGGTCCGACTGTCAACAGCGATGGTGACGCGGTGGTTCCGGCATCGAATATAATACTCGACACCTTCACGCCATCGACATCAGAAATCACCATGGCGGGATTGCGATTAGTCGGTATCAGCGTTGGGAATCCAAGCCCGAGGACAATCGTATCGGGCTGCGTCACGAGAATGCTGTTCGTCAAATGATATATGCCGGGAGTCAAAATCAAATTTAGCCCAGAACTCAGCGCGGCATTGATGGATGCGGAATTGTCCACCCCGGGTTGCGCCAGATAGAACTGGCTGATGGGGACGGAAACTCCGGGGGTTGGGCCGCTGGCCCAACTGGTTCCCAAGCTGTTGGTCCTTAGGGCTGGCACCATGACAAAATAATTGGTATTGCTATCAACATACAAATAGGGCTTTTCCCGGATCAACGGCGTATTGGTAATGACTGTATAGGAGGGGTAAGGGCCGGGCCAGGTTTGAGGAGGCGGACTTGAATCGCCAACAAATACAAAGTTCCAATTCCCGGCGGACCAGCCCGTGTAGCTATTGTTTCTGGAGAGCCACTGTTGTTGTCCAATGGGATTGACACTGCCATCAATCTTGGAATCAGCCAGGAAGCCGCCGCTTGCCCAGTTATCAGGACCAATCCAATCGTCCAAGTACAAGTTGTTTTGTAAATGCATACGGCGAAAGGAGGTTCCCTGCGACACAGCCCACATCGTGTAGCCGTTTGTTGAAGACACGGCCAGATTCTCAGAGGACAACCAGAAGTTGCAGGTGGCGTTGTCATTCGGCAAAAATGGACGGCTATCCAGCACGCCATTTATTGTGACATTGTCGGGCGATTGCCCCAGGCCGAGCACTTGCATGTAGTAGCCCATATTCACAGCAATGTTGGTGTAAGTTCCGGGCATGAAGAAAATGGCGTACCGGTTGGCGCCAAATTGCGCCCCTGATTGCGCCTGCTGTCCGGATATGGTGTTTAAACTGTTTTGAATCGTTGCCCAAGACATTGAAGGATAAAATATGGTGACGTTCGGACCAAAATTCGGAGCCGCTTGAGCTCCGGGATTTAGACAGAACAAAGCCATGTTTAAAGCGGCGACGATTGCTACGTTATGAAACTTGGAGCGATGGGTATGATTCATAAGGTACAAATGATCAGAAATTGTTTTCCCGGGGGAACGGTTCTATCGGCACGCTCTGATCAGATTCGATTGATCGGCATTCACCCCCGACGCTGGTGCACCAAGGAAGAATTGGTTGCGTTTCGAGCATCATCAAAAATATAGCATACGCCTTGACAAGGTCAAGGCTCGAGAAGACTGTTTCAAAACTGTAGCAGTGGACGTGAGTCCGCTCTAACTCATGCAAATTCAAAAAAAGTGAGCCGATTCACATGGGCTGCTACCATAAAATAGGGTTTTGAGATGGTTTCAGCCACACATTCCGCCCACAGAAAATGTCAAATTGATCGTGATTGAATCAATTTTGCGGACACTCCCGCCGCACTGCCCGTCACCGCCAGAGGCTAATATGGCCGATTAGAAAGTCAAGCGCCGGTGGGAACGTCCAACCACCACCCGGGCGTCGCCGGGGTCAAGTCCAACCGTTCCTGTAAAAGTGAAGTCGCTTGGTCGCGGCTTTGTGCCGTGGAGTCCTTGCTTGAACCGATCGGCAGCCAGATGCGCAATCAGCGCAGGTGGACACGCTGTCCGCGGCGCTGTTGGCATCGGACAAATCATGGCCTAACCGGGATTGTCCCCTTCAGATAATTACTGGCTCAATCGGAAAAACATTTGGGTGCCGGAGATGGGATTAATCACGACGTTCTGTCCGCCAATGACGACAGGGGCCAGAGAATTGGTGCTCCAGCTTGCCGATGAATCAAGGCTTGTGCTGGATTGCAAAGTGAAAACGAAGGCATTGGTCGGCCACGTCAAAATCACGTATGGACCCGAAGGAATGATTGATAGTTGTGGTTCTGGCACAATCGTCAGACGGAAAATGGTGCCGCAGCCTTGGCCGAATTGATTCGTGAATGTGCCGCCGCTGGAAGTCGTGCCATAGAAATTGCCGTCGCTGCCTTGCACCAGCCCGGCTTGGGGATTTGCTCCATTTGTGCCATTGTCGGTGTCGAAGGAATACAAACTGGTGTAAGCCCCATTGGTGCTGATTTTGAACACCGTGCCAGCGCCATAAGAAAATACCTGCTCGAATTCAAAATAATAACCGTCTACACAAGTCGTGCCATATAAATTGCCGTCGCTACCCTGCACCAGCCCATTGGCCTGCGAGCCAGTGCCATTGATGAATGAATACAAGCTAGTCAGCGCCCCATTGGTGCTGATTCTGAACACGGTGCCAATGCTGTTCGTGCCGTCCCAGGAAGTCGTGCCATAGAAATTGCCGTCGCTGCCTTGCACCAGCCCGGCCTCGGGATATGCGCCATCATTGCCGCCGGTGAAGGAGTACAAACTGGAGAACAGCCCATTGGTGCTGATTTTGAACACGGTGCCACTACCGCGATTCGTACCACCTCCCGCAGTCGTGCCATAGAAATAGCCATCGTTGCCTTGCACCAGCCCGGCATAGGGGGATGCGCCATCCAGCGGAGAGCCATACGTATCAGTCACCGTGCCGAAATCATAAAGGGTCGCTAGCGCCCCATTGGTGCTCATTTTGAACACGGTGCCATCCTCATTCGTGCCGCCCCTGGAAGTCGTGCCATAAAAACTGCCATCACTGCCCTGCACCAGCCCGGCATAGGGATATGCTCCTTCGTTGGTGCCGGTGAACGAATACAAAATAGTCAGCGCCCCATTGGTGTTGATTCTGAACACGGTGCCATAACCGCCAAAAACAGTGCCGTTCGTGCCGCCGGAGTAAGTCGTGCCATAGAGATAACCGTCGCTGCTTTGCACCAGACCCCAGGGATTTGCGCCGTCCAGCGCAACGCCAGCCTCATTAGTAATCGAGCCGAATGCATAGAGGCTCGTCAGCACTCCTTTGGTGCTGATTTTGAACACGGTTCCAGCGCCGTTCGTGCCCCCTGCGGAAGTTGTGCCATAGAAATAGCCATCGTTGCCTTGCACCAGCCCGGCATAGGGGAATGCGCCATCATTGGTTCCAGTAAATGAATACAAAGTGGTGAAGACTACTCCGGCCTGTGCACCAAAAACGGGCAACACAAGCACCGCTGCCAAGAGCAGTCGCATAAGCAGAGCCAAAACCGGCTGCCTGCCGGACACCGGCTCGGTCATTTCGCAGTTTTTATTTTCATTATGTAGTTTCGTCAGTTTTGTTTTCACAGATTTCTCCTTACTGGCCCACCCCCACGCGATAGAAATACGGGCCGGCGTTCGTGGCGGTGGTGTCCGTGTAACTGGTTGTGCCGGCCTGGCCGACAATGTTGCTTTGGATGGTGGAGAAGGCCGGTTGCGCCGCCAGATTGGTGCTGCGTTGGACAAAATACGTCCGCGTATTCACGCTTTCCCAAGTCACAACCAACCCCGCCGGATTATTGGTTTTAACGGGCGCCAGCATTTTCAACACCGACGAAGCATCAGTGGGATTTAAGCCAGCAACCCAATCCTGATAAACGTTCATTCCGGTGCCGTCTAAATCCGCGTGGTCCACTGAACCGTCGGTGGGCAGGCCATATTGTTGGAGCCAGGCATAGGAAATGATGGAAGTCGGTGTTTGATACTCGTAAGCCCCGATGTCCACCGTGCCGAAGACGATGCGGGGATTGCCGTCCAAGTCCGTGCTGCCGAGCACATAGGTGTTATTGCCGGAGTTGATGCAGGGGGAGTTGGATTGCAGGTGCAGGTTGCCGCCAGCGTAATCCACGAACAGCGGCGAGTTGGTTATGTTGCCGACACTGTTGGTGGGCATGGGCGTCGTGCAACAGTAATTGAGCGTGCTGGAGGGGTCATAGTTGCCCCTATCATTTGGGTCCGAGTTGAAATAGACGATGCAGTTGTTCAACAGGCAGCCATAAGCCCCGCCGCCCCAACCAGCCGAGTTGCCGGTCAGGGTGCAGTTGTTGAGCGTGCCGCCGTAGGCCCCGCCGCCGTCGCCGGACCACGCAAAGTTGCCGGTCATCACGCAATTGGTCAGTACGGCGCTGGATTCGCAATACACTCCTCCGCCGTAGCCTTCAGACCAACCATTGGTCAAGGTGAAGCCCACCATCACCGCGTTGTTAGTAAGGTAAACGCACTGTGTCGCGCCAAGGCCATTGATTACGGTGACGGTCGGGCCGTTGACGCTTTGCAGCGTCAGCGGTGTGTCCACTGCGACGGGGGCGTAGTACCCGTTGGTCACCACAATTTTGTCACCCACCCCTGCCACATCCACCGCATCCTGAATGTTCGTGGCCGCTATAGCCCATGAGGTGTAGGGCGCGACTGGATTGCCACTGCTAGCCGCGACATAATGCAGGACCTCCGCCTCCACGTGGACCGTGACCGTCGCGCTCACCCCTCCCGGATAGCTGTCGTTGAAGGCCCACAACACCACGAGGTAATCCCCCGGTGCCGTCCAAGTGTGTGACGTGTAAGGCTCGTTGACCTCCACGTAACCATCGCCGAAATCCCACACGCTCAGGTCGGTGCGGCCCGCGATGAACGCCGTCAAAACCACGGGGAAGCCTGTGGCCACGTTCGTATAGGTTGCCCTCAGGCTCACCGTCAAGGGTCCCGTCACCGCCCCGGCGTGGTATTCATCACAGCCGATGGACGGCGGGTTGGCCCAGGGCTCGCCATCAATGTCGGTCCCACTGGCGTAGGTCGCGTTGCCCGCCCCAATGCAGGGGGATAAGGCACTCAGATGTGACGCGCTGGCCAGTTGCGGGTCGGCATTGATGTTGCCGCCCCCGCTGGTTGGCATGGGCGTCGTGCAACAGTAATTGAGCGTGCTGGAGGGGTCATAGTTGTTGTCTCTAAAGGGGGAAGAGTCCGAGTTGTAATAGACGATGCAGTTGTTCAGCGTGCAGGCATATGCCCCGCCGCCGCCGCTGCTGAGACCGGTTGCCGAGTTGCCGGTCAAAGTGCAGTTGTTGAGAGAGCAGCCATTGGCCCCACCGCCGTTACCACTCCCAAAGCGTCCTGAAGCGGAGTTGCCAGACAATGCGCAGTTGTTCAGCGTGCAATTCTCAGCCCCCCCGCCTTCCCAACCCGAGTTGCCAATCAACGTGCAGTTGTTGAGCGTGCAGAGCCAAGCCCCGCCGCCGCCTGAGGCCGAGTTGCCAATCAGGGTACAGTTGTTAAGCGTGCAGCTACTGGCACCGCCGCCGTAGGCAAAACAAATTAATGTGCAGTCCCAACCTCCATAAAAAGCAGAGTTGCCGATCAGGGTGCAGTTGTTGAGCGTGCCGCCGTAGGCCCCGCCGCCGTCATAGCTGGCCGAGTTGCCGGTCAGCACGCAATTGGTCAGCACGGCGTTGGACTCGCAATACACGCCTCCGACACCATTGGTCAACGTAAAGCCTACCAGCACCGCGTTGTTGGTGAGGTAAAGGCATCGTCCCGCACCACCGCCATCAATTACGGTAACATCTGGTCCATTGACGCTTTGCAACGATAGCGGCGTGTCCACTACCACACAGTTGACATTACCATATGGGTCCACCCAACTGCCGCCGGCGTAAACCCCGTTGGTGACGACAATCTGGTCACCCGCCCCGGCCGCATCCACCGCAGACTGAATGTCCGTGGCCGCGGTGGCCCAGTTGGTGTAGGGCGGCGTGGGGTTGGCGTTATTGACATTCACGTAGCGCACGGTGGCCCAAGTGCTGCTCGTGGCCGCCAGGAACATCACAGCAACTAGAAGGTTAATTTTCGTTTTCATAGCTTTGCCTTTTCACATTTATGATTTCTCCTTACTGGCCCACGCCTACACGATAGAAATACGGGCCGGCGTTCGTGGCGGTGGTGTCCGTGTAGCTCGTCGTGCCGGCCTGGCCCACAATGTTGCTTTGGATGGTGGAGAAGGCCGGTTGCGCTGCCAGATTGGTGCTGCGTTGGAGGAAATAGGTGATGTTGCTCACACTCTGCCAGCTTACCACCAGACCCTGTGGATTGTTTGTGGCTGCTGGTGGTAGCATCTTCAAAACAGACAGGGCGTTGGTGGGATTCAAGCCGGCGACCCAATCCTGGTAAACGTTCATGCCGGTGCCGTCCAGGTCGGTGTGATCCGCCGAGCCGTCGGTGGGCAGGCCATATTGCTGGAGCCAGGCATAGGAAATGATGGAAGTGGGTGATTGATATTCGTAAGCACCGATGTCCACCGTGCCGCCGACGATGCGGGGATTGCCGTCCAGGTCGGTGCTGCCGACGACAAAGGCGTTGTTGCCGGAGTTGATGCAGGGGGAGTTGGATTGCAGGCGCAGGTTGCCGCCAGCGTAATTCACGAACAGCGGCGCGTTGGTGATGTTGCCTATACCATTGTAGGGCATGGGCGTGCAACAGTAACTGAGTAATTCGTTCCCGTATTGATAGTAGTTGGCCCCATTCGCGGCGCTGTTGAAATAAACAATGCAGTTGTTCATAGAGCAGCCAAAAGCCCCGCCACCGTAGCTACCCGGTGCCGAGTTGCCGGTCAAAGTGCAGTTGTTCAGCGTGCTGAACCCGGCTCCGCCGCCACCGTATTGTCCCCCGCCTGAGTTGCCGGTCAAAGTGCAGTTGTTCAGCGTGCAATTCCAAGCCCCGCCGCCGCCGCCAGGAGCCAAGTTGCCGGTCAACGTGCAGTTGTTGAGCGTGCCGCCAGCGGCCCCGCCGCCGTAGTAAGCCGAGTTGCCGGTCAGGGTGCAGTTGTTGAGCGTGCTGTCACAGACCCCGCCGCCAAACGTGGCCCAGTTGCCGCTCAGGGTGCAGTTGTTGAGGGTGCAATCGGCAGCCCCGCCGCCGTCGTAGGCGGAGTTGCCGGTCAATGTGCAGTAGTTGAGGATGCAGGGCTGCAAAGAGTCGCTATACGCCCCGCCGCCGTAATCTGCCGAATTGCTGCTCAAGGTGCAGTTGTTCAGCGTGCAATCGGCAGCCCCGCCGCCAACACCGGGACAATAGTAGTCGCCAAACGGACCATACGAGAAACCGCTGGCCCAGTTGCCGGTCAGCGTGCAGTTGTTGAGCGTGCAGGAATATGCCCCGCCACCAGTGCCGGGATATTTCTCGTTAAAACCGTAACCGTTCGCCGAGTTTCCGGTCAACGTGCAGTTGTTCAGTGTGCCGCCACAGGCCCCGCCGCCCGCGCCCCAAGCCGAGTTGCCGGTCAGCACGCAATTGGTCAGCACGGCGTTGGTGGATTCACAAAACACCCCTCCGCCGCCGGTGCCATAATTACTCACACCATTGGTCAAGGTGAAGCCCACCATCAGCGTGTTTTTGGTGAGGTAAAGGCACCGCACCGCACCACCGCCATTGATTAATGTGACGTCCGGGCCGTTGACGCTGCTCAAGACCAGCGGCTTGTCCACCAGCACACAGTTGGGCTGACCGTTTGTGTCCACCCTACTGCCGCTGGCGTAGGTGCCGTTGGTCACCAGAATCTGGTCACCTGCCGCTGCCGCATCCACCGCATCCTGGATGTTCGTGGCTGCCGTCGCCCAGGAAGTGTAGGGCGCGACCGGATTGCTACTTGTGGCCGCGACATAATGCAGGACCTCCGCCTCCACGTGAACCGTTACCGCCGCGCTCACCCCTTCCGGATAGCTGTCGTTGAAGGCCCACAACGCCACGAGATAATCCCCCGGCGCCGTCCAAGTGTGTGACGTATAAGGCTCGTTGACCTGCACGTAACCATCGCCGAAATCCCACACGCTCAGGTCGGTACGGCCGTCGATTAACGCCGTTAAACTCACAGGGAAGCCTGTGGCCACATTCGTATAGGTGGCCGTCAGGCTTACCGTCAAGGGTCCTGTCACCGCCCCCGCGTGGTATTCATCACAGCCGATGGACGGCGGGTTGGCCCAGGCTTCGCCGTCAATATCGGTGCCGCTGGCGTAAGCCGCGCTACCCGCCCCGATGCAGGGGGATAACGCACTCAGATGGGACGCGCTGGCCGGTTCCGGGTCCGCACTGATGTTGCCGACCCCGTTGGTGGGCGTGGGCGTCGTGCAGCAGTAGTTGAGCGTGCTGTAAGGGTCATAGTTGCCGTGCACGGGGGCCGAGTTAAAATAGACGATGCAGTTGTTCAGTGTGCAGGAATAGACCCCGCCGCCCCAAACGGCCGAGTTGCCGGTCAACGTGCAGTTGTTCAGCGTGGAATCGCCAGCCCCGCCGCCATAGACGGCCGAGTTGCCACTCAGCGAGCAACTGTTGAGCGTGCTGGATTCCGCCCCGCCGCCATAGCCCCCAAGAGCCGAGTTGCCGGTCAACGTGCAGTTGTTCAGCGTGCAATCAATGGCCCCGCCGCCGCCGCTGCCACCGCCGGATGTCGAGTTGCCGCTCAACGTGCAGTTGTTGAGCGTGCAATCGGCAGCACCGCCACCATAGCCATAAGGTGCTGAGTTTCCGGTCAGAGTGCAGCTGTTCAGTGTGCCGCCATAGGTCCCGCCTCCTCCGTTCCACGTCGAGTTGCCGGTCACCACGCAATTGGAGAGCACGGCGTTGGTGGATTCGCAATACACCCCTCCGCCGTAGATGGCCACACCATTGGTCAAAGTGAAGCCCACCATCACCGCGTTGGTAGCGAGGTAAACGCAGCCCGCGGTGCCACCGCCATTAATTACGGTGACGCTCGGACCGTTGACGCTTTGCACCGTCAGCGGTTTGTCTACCGCCACCACCACAAGGTCGTAGAAACCCTTTTCACCCACCTGAGTGCTGCCGGTGGCGTAGATGCCGTTGGTCACCACAATCTGGTCACCCGCCGCTGCCGCATCCACCGCATTCTGAATGTTCGTGGCCGCTGTGGCCCAGTTGGTGTAGGGCGGCGTGGGGCTGGGGTTGTTGACGTTCACGTAGCGCACGGTGGCCACGGCGCTGCTCGTGGCCGCCAGGAACATCCCGGTCGCCACGAGGCTGAGTTTGGTCAACGAAACACTCGCAAACCATTTGGTTTTGGTCGTTTTCATAAGTTTGCTGGTTTGAACAATTTCTTCTGTCCTAGTTACACAAGCGCCATTTCTTCCGAGTTTGCTTCAAATAAAATCGAAAATTCTTCACCGTTCCGGGGGATCCTCCCAAACAGGGGCTGGACCTTGTGGCCGCTCGCCAGAGCGGAAAGCCGGTCAGGCGTTGAACGGGATTTTTCATGATGGCCCTTTCATTTGCTTCGGTCGAATGCTTACGGCAAGAGCATCAAGCGGTAAAACCGTTGCAGGGCGTTGGGGTCAACCGCGTTGGTCGCGGTGATGGTGAAATTTCCGTCTGCGTTCAGGACGTTGGTCGCCACCGGCGTCCACTGGCTCGACGGCAGCGTCAGGTTCGTGCTCATCAGCACAACATATGTCCGGCCTGACAGCCCGTTACTCCCGTTGACCACTAGATTTGTCCCCGACAGGCTGATGCTGACGATGCTGGGCTGCGCCGCCAGGACACTGACATCATCGAGAGCGAGATCGCTGGAGTCATCCCGGAATCCGAACTGAAGAACCGTGCTGGTTCCTGTCGCCGTGACCACAAACTGAAGGTTGGTCCAGCCGAAGGCGGGGAGATTGGCCTCATCGAAGAGCGTATTTCCATTCCATGAAACGAGGAACTCATTGGGAGTCAAGCCATCAGGGCTGTCCAGCCAAAACGAGAGCAAATAGCTTGCGCCCGCAGATGTGGGGAGCGTCTGGGATAGGTAGCTGAGCGTTCCCACCGGGCCAAATTCCGCCCCGTACACTCCAGAGTGAACATACGGAGCACTTGAAGTGACATCGCAGTCCTCAAAGTTTCCACTGGTCGTCCAATCGGCGAATGTGCCCAGTTCGAAGCCGCCATTCTGCACCAGCGA
>Ga0208189_1000216_pt1 | contig 36403 bp, 19 predicted proteins | sample June2015DPH_10_5_FD_184702 | JGI IMG/M metagenome (GOLD analysis project Ga0208189, IMG submission 184702) | Peatland microbial communities from SPRUCE experiment site at the Marcell Experimental Forest, Minnesota, USA - June2015DPH_10_40... | ecosystem: Environmental > Terrestrial > Soil >... | reverse complement strand
GCCGTCCCAGTAAAGTATTGAAAAAGAACGGTCCTTAACAACTTTTGTCTCGCTTATGTCACCCGGTGGTAAGGTGTGCGCCGAAACAGCCTTGGAGAGAGAAAAACTCTCACGCCAAGCGAAAAACGGATCAACTAAACAACAGCACCCCGCGAAATTAACTCGCAATCCCCAATTCGAACAAACTTCATTCCTCTTCTGCCAAGCTGTGAGAAATGTGGGCTAGCCTCTTGCTGCGTCATAGATGACGATTTTGGACGGTATTTGGCAGGTTCTGTTCTCAACTTTGTTCTCAGGTTTGAACCTGAAACCGAACCTGAGATTCTGTGCCTCATGATTGGCTGGTCTTGGCCTTGCCTGAGTCCCGGCAAATGGCTTTCAACACCCTTCCGGCAACTGCCGATCACGGATCGGCTTGCTCCAGGAATTGTGATCGCTTTCGTCCAGAAATACTGATCGGAATCAGTCAGGAATTGTGATCGCAATCACGCCGGGACGCCGATCGGCTTCAGCCGGAATCCGCGCTCAGAGGGCTTCTCCCGTTTCTACGCAATCGGTCGCTTTCTTCTTTGCTGCTCGCTCCAGGCGACCGCGCGCCCGGTCTTGGCTGCCCGCTGGGGCTGGAGGCGCCTATGCGTAGGCTTGCGCGACCACTGTCCCTCGCTCGACTTGGGGTCGGGCCGTTTGGCGCTCCATGCGAATTGATCGAACCAAGAAGCCCGCAAGGAAGATGAACGTGACCACTACAAGTAACTTCTTCCAGACGGGTAGGGGTGAGAGCGTCTTCTGCGGGGTGAAAGGCGAAGGAATCTGCTCCGAGCTTGGCGACCTCGGAAAAAGAAGAACCAGTAGTGGAGAAATGCAAGTCTGCCAAATCAAAAACATAGCACAAAGCTCGGGCTCGCCGGCCTTCGGGCTACCCAGAGAGGACGGTGAGGGGACGATCAAACGCACCAAGCGCAGAAAATGCCAGATTGCAGCTCCCAACGAAGGCCCGAGAGAAACACCGACAGCACCAAGAGCGCTGCCTACCATGGACACGATTCCGATCCTCACGACGAGGGTTTTTAGATTTTGACCGTCAACCATGAAAGTGCAGCGGGCAATCGCTACCAACGCCGTACCGACAATTCCGCCCAACAGCGCCCCATTCATATACGGGTTGCTAATGCCGGTCAGTTGGGCAATGCGGTGTTGCTCAAAAGCGCCTACCAAAAACGCGATCACAAAAGCGGCGGTCGTCAAACCGATGAAGCCGGTTATCCGCCAAACGGAACGAACAGCTTCCCAAAACCACGCATAGGTCGAAAAGACAAGAGCAAAAACTATCCCGAGGAACAGGAACACGCTTGGATCATGTAAAGGCCCTGACTCCGCGCCCGCCGCACAGGTCAAAAGGGCAGAAACAAAACCTGAGACAACTACTACGATAATTTGTTTAATCTGTTTAGCCAAATTCTCACCCCTGAAACCGGATTCCCTTCATCTTCACTGAATTACTTGGAATGAAGTCGCATTCGAAACCGGTGTATTGAGCAATTGAATTACTTGATTCGCAACCTGGGCGGAATTAATCACACTTGGTCCCGTAAATCCAAGGCCAAGAACGCCCACTGTTCCGAGAGAATGGACAAGACCCGGGAAGACCGTGGCGGCGTTCCCAAGGTCTACGACTTGAGAGTTGCTAATCGATACACCCTTTAATTGAGCATTAAAAACCTGACTGTACACGGCTACAATCGCATCGTTGGCGTAATTGCTGAATACGGACGCAGTCCAATTTGTAGGGGTCATGTCCGCATAAAGGGGATTATTAGAACATCCGTATACAAATAATATTGCTGTTAACGCGGGAGACGGCAAGCTCGCGTAGTTCGTAGCATTTGCATTACCGCCGATAAACGCTGTGGATATTTGCGGCGGCCCTGTAAAGTTGTTGATATTGGCGAGACCCTGGCTCACAAAGGTGACTGCGTTAGTTGCGTCCTGCAAGTCCCCGATTGCTCCTGGTATAGACCTGCCATCGGTTGTAAGAGCCTGACCTATGACAGGAAGGCCTAAAGATCCCGACAATACATTCGCCGTGCACGCATTAGCAGGCTGAAGCAGATCTGTCGCAAGCGGAGATCCCAGATGCGGAGTATCGATGGTGATCAATTTATGAATCACGCCTTGTCGAAAGGACGCGTCGTCCAGATAGGAACTCTCCGTTGCCATAAATCTGGCTATATTGCCGCCCAGGCTGTGACCAACGATGTCGGCTTGTGTGACTGCCACGGGAGCGCCGATCGGGTTCTTACCGGATCGAAACCCTGTGAAAGCGGTTCTGATTTGCGAGAGAACGTATTCTGAGTTATAAGCGAAACCGAGTGCGTTTCGGGAAACTGAAACGGTCGGGTAACTTGACGCCCAGGTCGCAAGCGCAGGCTGGATATAGCTGGAATAGACCGAAACGCTATCATTTGCTGCACCGAAGTGAGGCAATGAAATAGCAAACCTGGAGTCTGAACCAGAGGAAGAGTACAGAGGGCTGAATTGATTCCACGCACTTGCATTGGCCCATAGCCCATGAATCAGCATGACCGGCGGGCGTACAATCAATACTGGAATGGTGATGGGTTGCTGGTTGCTCGGAATCGAGGCTGCTACGTTGATGGTGACTGTTCTGCAGGGAAGATTCTCATCATAGTCCGTTTGGAGGGCACAAGTGCCTTTGTATGCTTCGGGTGCTCCTCGAACAAAATCGATTGGTGCTAAGTAGGTAGCAACAGCAAAATGAGGTCCGCTCGAATTGTTATCCGCCGTTACCGTTACGGAACTCTGATTGATTTGAGACGAGGTCGCGCCAAATTGGCCAAGAGCGCCGTCTTGAGAAGGATCGCCAGGGAGGCCTCGGTCATTTTGAAGAGAGACAGTAAAAGACTGGCCAGGAGTCGTCGAGGGTATGACCACCATGGTTTGAGTCACGCCATCCGCCGCAACTCCCTGGACGACGCTGCTCGTGGTTGCCAACGCTACAGGGTTACCAACTATCGCGCCGTTCTTTCTGGAGTTCAGCGGTGGGTCCTCTAAAGTGGCACCAATATAGAGGGGAACCGTTACCTGGGCTCCGATTATTCCTGTGCTTGCGGCAAGATTTCCTACGCCATTGCACAGGTATAGCGTAATCTTTACAAACTTCGGTCCAGGTGTTGGGTAAGACAGGAAAATCGAGGGATGCGCTAGCCCCCCTGGTTCAATGTCCTGATAGTTCCATATTTGGCTATATGTGGTCGTTTGATCTAAGCAGGTATCAAGATAAAATGAGTTCAACTGAGTTGCGCCCGGAGTATCAAAATGAAAGAGAAAACCTGTTCGGCCTGATAAATTTCCGTCCTCCCCTAAATACGTGAAAGCGCCTCGAAGTCCGGGACACGTCCACGTTGTGCAATCGGCAACATTAGCGGGCTTAACGCCAAAGCATGCTCCTCCTTCAGTGAACCAATTTATCTCTATGGGTGCGTTCGTCGAGAGGACCAGGCTAGCTGAGCCATCAGGAAGAGGCGAATAGGCAATTGTGCGCGTTATGCTCGGTGGGATAGGGACTCCGAAGGTGCCGGCGCTGTTTGTGGCAGCGTAACATCCTTGTGCTTTGCCCGAGGAACAAACAAAGCTGGACAAAGCCAGAACCAGCGCAATTCTTCTCATGTTCATCTTATCTTTCTCCTGTAGCATGCCTTCAACTCGGGGTGGCATGCAACACCACCTGTATTAAGTAAAGTACCGTGAACTGCGTACCCCTCTCGACTGCGAGATTGAGAGCCGCCGCCCATTTTCCTGCTCACTGACCGCTACCTGAAAGTGAAACGGTTGTGGAAATTGATTCTCCGTCAGTCTTGATGACGACCGAGCCTTGCTGTGCACCTACGCTAGCAGGAGAAAATACGACGTAGATTGCACAAGACGCGCCTGCATCCAATGGCGACGCCGCCAAACATGTATTTGTTTGATCAAAGTTTCCCGAAGAGTTGACGGCAAGGACATTCAGTGGACCTGACGAATTGTTGGTAACAGTAATCTGCTGGACAGCGGAAGCAGTTCCTACACGTTGAGCCGCAAAGGAAAGTGAGGAAGGGGCCACCAGGAGGACTGGGTTTGATACAGTTACGGGGACTCCGATAGTTTGAGGGCCAGCCTGGTTCACATACGACGCCATAATGAAGCATGAGCCGGGTCCCACTGCAGAAACCACACCCGTTGGATCAACGGTCGCCACCGTGGGGTCGGTCGAACTGTAGGTCATATACGACGATAGGGTTACATCCGCAGAAGTGCCGTCAGCAAAGGCCCCAAGGATCTCCACCGCAAGTGATTGACCGATAGCATCAAAGCCAAGGGTCGAGGGCGTGGGCGTCATCCCAGTAGGAACATCGCTGCGTTCGATATCCACCTGGATCGGCGTGGCCGAAACTGAATCACCAGACAACGCAAGACCCGAAGCACTCAAGTTATACATGCCGAAAGGCGTGTCATCTGATACAGGCAAAGACAGGCTGGCGGGCACGGAACTAGAAACCGTGGCGTAGCCGAGCGAAGCACCACCAGATACAACCAGACCCGAGAAGCTCGTGTTGGCAGGTGAAGTTAGTGTTACAGAAACAGTCTGTCCGGGAGCAACGGCCGTACCGGTAGGAGGAGAGGAAATTAGAAGAGCAGGGGCCGGAACAGTGAAATTCACTGAGTTACTCGCGCTACCGTTTACTGATACGGCCACTGGACCGGTGGTGGCACCAACGGGTACTGGAACGAGAATCGACGTATCGCTCCAACTCGATATAGTTGCGGGGAAACCGCTGAAAGTAACTGAGCCACTTCCTTGCGAGGCACCAAAGCTCGTTCCCGTTATGGTAACTGGTGTACCGATCGCACCAATATTGGGCGAAATCCCGGTGATGCTCAGTGAAGATTGTTGGATGACCGTAAATGTACTGCCATTGCTGGCGCTCCCGAATGCAGTTACCACGACATTGCCCGTCGTAGCGAAAAGGGGGACTATCGACACGATGGTATTGGGGCTCCAACTCGAAACAGCCGCATTCACACCGTTGAATGTCACTATGCCCGCACTCTCGTTCGGGCCGAAATTGCTCCCACTGATTGTCACTGCCGTCCCGGGAAAACCTGATGTCGGCGACAACGAAGTGATTGTGGGTACCAGCGTACCGAATGGCTCTCCGTTGCTCAACAATCCTGCGCCGGTCGTCACCACAAAATAGCCGGTCACCGCTCCTTGGGGCACAGTCACCACGATGGTGCTGTCGCTCCATGACGCAACTTGGGCCAATAGCCCGTTTAGGGCAACGTTTCCGGTGCCTTGTGACGCTCCAAAATACGAACCGAGAATACTCACACTCGATCCCGCCTGAGCAGAACTGGGGGAAACAGAGGTTATGTTCGGTGGATTGAGAACCGTCAGATTCGTGCTCCCAGCAAAAGTCCCAGTCCCGGACGTCGCGGTTATCGTTGTACCACCCGCGAGTACACCCATTGCTATACCGTTTGCATTAATGGACGCGACAGATGGATTGGATGAGCTCCACGATACCAGCGATGTGAGGTCTACAACGCTACCGTCGCTGAAGGTCCCTGTCGCGTGAAGTTGCAAAGACGAACCGACGGGCAAGACGAATGAGTTTGCGGGGGTAACAGTGACTAAAGAGAGCACCGGCCCAGATACGGTAATCGTTGCAGAACCGCAAACGGATCCGGCGCATCCATTAACGTTCGTTAAACCCACACCAACACCCAGAACCGACCCAGAATTCGTGACGTCATTCGAAATCGTGGCCACTGTGGGATAAACAGGGGTCCATGTAACAGAAGACAGTGTTTGAGTACTTCCGTCGGAGTAGGTGCCTGTAGCAACCAAACGCTGGGACTGACCAACCGGTATATCTGCGGAAGCGGGGCTAACTGATATGGAATTAAGTCCGGCGGGTGTTAGTGTTGTTGGCAAATAGATCTCCGCGCTGGCCAAAGCGTTGCCATCAGCTCCGACTCCTCCGGATACCAGCACAGACCCATTGTTTAGCAGGGTAGCGCAAGGGCTATAACGACCAGTGTTGAGACTGCCAGCAGATGCGAACGCTCCTGCCTTTGGATCATACAATTCTGCCGAGGTCATAGGGCCTGTCGCCCCGAATCCTCCTGAGATCAAAGCAAGCCCACTGTTTAGGAGGTTGCCGACAGAGATTCCTCGCGCATTGGCAAGACTTCCGGTCAGGCTGAATGTCTTGGTTGCTGGATTATAGATTTCAGCTCTCGATAGGGGAGCGTATGTTGAGCCAAATCCACCAGCGATCAAGACTGTCCCATCATTGAGCAGCGTCGCGGTGTGGCCGTACCTTGCAGTGTTGAGGTTGCCTGCAGCAGCGAAGGTTCCGGTTGTTGGATTGTATATTTCGGCGCTCGCCAAGACCGTCGAAAAATCGTTGTTTTGACCGCCCACCATGAGAATCGTTCCATCGTTAAGCAATGTGGCCGTATGCATAGCACGGGCCGTTATTAAATTGCCCGTCGAGGCAAAAGTCCCGGTCACGAGGTTGTACAACTCAGCGCTATTCTGGTTCCCGCCAGTAAAACCACCCGCTATGAGAACTTGGCCGTTATTGAGTAGAGTTGCAGTATGGTATGTGCGCGTCGTGGTCGGATTCCCGGTCGTAGTACTAAATGTGTCTGTCATTGGGTTGTATATCTCTGCACTCGCCAGACCATCTCCGAAGGAGTCTTGCTGCCCCCCAACGACCAAGACAGTTCCATTGTTGAGAAGTGTGGCTGTGTGGTAGGCTCGCGCCACATTGAGGTTACCAACAGCCACAAATGAACCTGCTCCTGGCTCATACAGCTCTGCACTCGCCAACGGACCGCTGTAGGAGGTAGAGAAGCCTCCTGCAACCAGTACAGTTCCGTCCTCCAGCAGCGTAGACGTAGCGTAGGAACGCGCAGTATTCAGGCTACCGGTCATGGAAAAGGCGGACGGACCCACTGTTAGAGTTGTAGAACCGGTTATTGCACCGACTGCGACCTGGATTGTGGTTTGACCCTGAGCGACTCCCGTCGCTAAACCAGTAGTGCTGACTGCAACAACACTTGGGGCGGAAGAACTCCAGTTCGCAATCGAGGACACATCTTGGCTGCTGCCATCGGAATAGGTGCCGATGGCAACAAACTGCTGTGCCGCTCCAAGGGGGATCATAGGATTCTGTGGCACCAGAGAAATACTTGCTAATGCCTCCACATTGAAGTTGACGCCATTGCTTCCCACACCTGAAACGGTCACCACCACGTTCCCTGTGGTCGCTCCTGATGGCACTGTCACCGCGATGTTCGTCGCGCTCCAACTCGTAGGCGTAGCGAGGCTGCCGTTGAAAGTCACCGTGCTCGTGCCCTGTGTTGCACCAAAATTGGCCCCCGTTATTGTGACGGATGTTCCAACCGCTCCTGAAGTAGGAGATAGACTTGCGATGCTCGGTGTCGGCAACACCGTGAAACTGACGCCGCTGCTGGCCACGCCCGAAACGGTCACCACCACGTTTCCGGTCGCAGCTCCGGCCGGCACCGGTACGGTGATTGAGCTGGCTCCCCAGCTTGTCGGAATTGCTGCCAGTCCATTGAACGTCACCGTGCTGGCGCCCTCCGTTGCGCCAAAATTGGTCCCCGCAATTGTGACGGGTGTTCCGACCGCTCCCGAAGTGGGAGAGAGACTCGTGATGCTCGGTGCTACAGTAAAGTTGAGCCCACTGCTCGCAGTGCCACTGACCGTAACCACTACGCTGCCGCTCGTAACACCGGCAGGCACTGTCGCCACAATAGACGTCGGGCTCCAGCTCGTAGCTGTCGCTGCTATGCCGTTGAACGTTACGGTGCTTGCTCCCTGCATCGCATCGAAGTTCGTTCCAGCAATCGTCACCGATGTTCCCACCGGACCGGAACTCGGAGACAAACGGGTAACGCTTGGCCCAGTTCCTGGAACCGTGAAGTTGACACCGTTGCTGACAGTCCCGCCGGCCGCGACCACGACACTTCCAGTGGTGGCACCGGTCGGCACAGGCACCTTTATCTGAGTCGCGCTCCAACTCGTCGGCACGCCCGACACTCCGTTGAAGTTCACTGTGTTTGCACCCTGCGTCGAGCCAAAGCCGGTGCCCGCGATTGTTACCGACGTAGCCACAGCACCGGAAGTCGGCGAGATGCTGGTAATGATCGGTGCCGCAGTTCCTACCTCAAAACCGTATGGGTTACTTGCCACACCGCCCACCGTCACAAGCACGTTTCCGGTCGTAGCGCCGGTGGGGATGGGCACCTTAATCTGGGTCGCACTCCAACTCGTAGGACTTGCAGTTGTCCCGTTAAATGTGACCGTGCTTGTCCCCTGTGACGAACCGAAGTTGGTTCCTGTAATTGTTACCGCTGTGCCCACTACGCCTCCGCCGGGTGCCAGGCTGTTAATGCTGGGGTCCGAAGATGTAACCGTGAAAAGAACGCTGTTGCTGTTCCCGCCGCCTACCGCGACAAGGAGATCTCCTGTCGCAGCACCTGCTGGAATCGCGACTGTAATCGATGTGTCAGTCGAACTTGTCGGGCTTGCGAAAAGCTCAGGGTAAAAGACCACTTGAGGCGTTTGAGTACCGCCCGCCGTGAAATTGCTTCCGGTGACAGTCACAGTTGCGCCGACTGGCCCTGAAGTCGGCGACAAGCCGGTTATGGCTGGAGACGGCGTGACTGTAAAGCTCTTGGTGTTGCTCCCTTTTCCGCTGACTGTGACGACCACGTTGCCCGACGTAGCCCCCGCAGGAACCTGGACTTGCAGGCTGGTTGCACTCCACGAGACCCAAGTTACGGGCGTGCCGTTAAACGTCACTGTACTGGTCCCCTGCGATGCCCCAAAGCCGCTTCCCACTATGGCAACCAACGTCCCGACCGGCCCAGATTGTGGTGTCATCAGTTGTATCGCCGGCGCAGCTTCTGCTGGACTCGCCGTGAGAATGCAAGCCAAAAAAAGAGAAACGGCCAGAATCATTCTGACCGCGGCGTCCGGGAGTGATCTGAAAGCACGCGAAGCACTGAACCATTCGGCAGCAATTGCCTTAAGCGATTTGTCTTTCATGTCGCAGTCTCCGAAATACGAAAATCCTTGACGTGAACGATCGGCGCGCAGATGGATTCGGATAAATTTGTTGGTAGGTTCTCCGCGTGCGGCAAGGGCATGGTAACTCTGGGACTGAGTCCACGGACAGCTCGGACATGTCGTGGATGGCGTGCTTCGAAGTAGATTTCCGATTTACCCTATTGAATCGAAGGCATGCCTAGGAAAGCTAGTCCGCCTCTCGCAAAAAGTACGTCTGTGAACGTATTCTTATCGCCGATAACTCCAAGGGTCAAGTGAATTATCATAAATAATTCGCGGCTGTGGAAATGGCTATCGATCACATTCTTCGGGTCTGTTCGACCCAACCAAAAACTCCGTTCTCAATTAAGTGGTCGAATTTAGGCATCCGTCGCCGTATCTTGTCCGCTCTTTGGCCACGATCATTCTCTCGCTGCTTTCATCAGCTCGCCAAATCTCTCAATCCCAAACAGTGTCTCAAGCTGAAGTTATTTCCGCGAAAACCAGCTCCCGGTCGCATCGCTCCAGTCGGAAGAAAAGCCCGAGGAATTGAGGCCGCAGAACACAGTAGCCTGCCTAGCGGCCAGGGCTGAGGTCTCGTTCGATTGTCCGCTCTCTCTCCTGCGCCAGAGAAGGGGCCGGCTCGGTCCTTTGTGCCGCCGTCGGCCCTGCTGCGCGGGTCGACTCCAACGCAGATCGGTGTGAAACATCGCGGTTCAGCCCTTCGGCAAGAACGGCTTTGTCGTTGGTATAGACTTGCGCGTCGTGGCGGGCGCGCGACACCGCAACATATGCTAAGCGACGATTGACTAGCTTCTCTCCCCCTGCCTGGATGTCCACATGGATGAGCACTCGATCAGCAGTCTGACCCTGGCTGCTATGGCTTGTTACCGCGTAGCCGTAATCCAGATGCGGATTCTCTCGAATGTTGAACACGATCGCACGGCCCGAGTCGAGACGGATTCGGAGGTTGCCGCTGCTGTCGAGCTTCTCGATGGTGCCCAGCTCACGGTTGGCGACACGCTGGTCTCGATTCGGGGCGGTGAACTGTATGCGGTCGCCTTCACTGAACGCTCGCTCTGCCTCTCGATACAGCGTAACGCCTTGCAGCCGACGCGGGTCATAGCTCAGACGCTGGCCATTCTCTCGTTCCACTGTGACGTGGTTCTGTTTCTCATCCACGCTTTCGACGCGCGCGTACTCTCCTGGGGCGATGCCGGGTGTTTTGCTGCCCTTGGCGTACCGCACGACATTGCCGGGTTCGTATTGGGCGGCCCACTGGCGATCCGCACCGGTGATCTCCTGCCGGGCGACCAGCACCCTCATTCGGTGTTCGCGGTACGGCATCTGGTCCGTATCCTGCATGGCATAGTGAATCGCTCGGTTGATTGCCATCCGCGACTGGTTGTCAGGGGACACGACCAATGTGCCTTTGGGCTGCTTCGCGTATTCGTGCGCAATCACAGCGATACGATCGTCCCGGTCGACGATCTCATGCACGCGGCCGTCGGCATCGAGTTTCTGCATCGCCTCCGTGACTTGGCCTCGCGAGAGCTTTTCAACAACTTCCTTTAGTGCCGGGTCTTTCTGTCGCACGATTTCGTCCAATCGGGCCGTCTGGATTCCCGCTTCCTGCAATTGCTGATACGGTCGGCCCGCTTCAACGGCTTGGTGCTGGCGTGTATCGCCGACCAGCAGTACACGGTCATCTTTTTTGAGCCGGTGGAGGAATTCGTTCATTTGTCTGGTGCTCGCAAGACTTGATTCGTCCAGGATGTAAAGATGTTTCCGGCTATCGTGTTCCCCATTGGATTGGGCAAGATGCCGTTGCAACGTACTCGATGTGATTCCGGCTTCTTCCAATTTCTGCGCTGCACGAGAGGTGGGCGCCAACCCCTTGACGGTGTACTCCTCTCGCTCGGCAGCTTCCCGGATTGCTACCAGCGAGGTAGTCTTGCCCGCACCAGCGACACCTTCAAGCGCGATCACCTGATCTCGACTCAATAAGATTTGGTCTACAGCCAGGCGCTGGGTATCACTCAGATGCGGGTGGGCTTCTCGGATTGTTCTGCGCGTGCCAAAATTCGCCAGCGTGGGATGTTGGTCCTGCCCCGCCCGCATCGTATTGATCGTGTCCTGCTCATAGCCGATCATCTCCGCGGTTGTAAATGCCCTGCCAGGTGAACTGTCATTCTTCCGTGCTTCCACGAACTCTCCCGACTTGATGCGCTCTTCGAAGTCGGCTTTCACCTGGGCCAGTGTCGCTCCGCCCATGGAGCGCCTGAGTGCATCTGCCAGTAGAGCGCGCTCGTCGGCCACGGCGTCGCGTTCGAAGTTTCGTTCTTTGGCGAAGGTCACAGCCGAGTGTGCAATCTTCCCTCCCGAATCTTGGCCAACGGCGTAAGCCCTGTCTCTTGCCTGCACCCTTACACGCATAGGTTGATCACCCAACTCGAATGCCATGTCCCTGTGCCGCCTCTGCATCTCTTCGTGGGAGAGTTCGATCTTGGCTTCACGCGTTTGGTACGCCGCGATCTGCGCCGCACCCGCCCCTCGTTGATTCTCCTTCGCCAGATGCTCTTCGATCTGTTTCCGGCGCGGACTCGAAGCATCGAGATACTCGCGGCTGTAACCCTTGATTTCCGGTTGACCGCTTTTGCCGTGCTCGATCTCGTACCCCAACTCCTGCAAACGGTGTGCGAGCTCCGAGCGGTACACGACGGTAGCGTACTGCTGCGAGCGGTAAAGCTCCTGCGGTTGAAGTGGGCGTATATCATCGTTTGCAGTCTCGGTTAGGTTGAAGAAAACGACATGAGTGTGGAACTGCGGCGCTGCATAACCGTCTACGGGCCTCGCGCTGTCGTGCTCGAATCTCGCGGCGACCCACTTGCCTGTGGTCTCTGGCGGAAGATTCCCTCCAAGCCGGGCCTGGACATATCGCTCCAATTCGTCCAGAGCAACTCCAACGCTGGCTCGATGGGCCCCCTGCACCCGTTCATCTCCGCCCACAAGCGCCGTCAGCGATACGCTTTTCGGTGCCGAGAACGTCGCATCCCAGCCAGCGCGGTGCTCCATCGCCTTAATCGTATCGCCTTGCTCGTTCACATATTCCCGCGCCGTCTGGTAGCGAACCAACTGTTCTCCGGTAAGGGGATCTTGGCCATCGCTGAGCCGCCGAAACTGTTCGTCCTGCACTCCGCCATGCAACCCCCACTTCTCGGCCAGTTTCCCGTGCCACTCGCCGCGTATCCGCTCGCCCTCGCTGTAGTAGTTTTCTTGTGCGTTGCTGAACTCCTCCTGGTGGTACGCACGAGCTTGACCTGCACTGAGCGGCTTGGAAATGGTAAGCATGTGCCTCTACTCGAAGAAGCGTCTCTCTGGTGGCTTCACTGCGTGTTCGAACTCTGGGTCCTGACTCGGCGTTTGCTCTATCGGCATGGGTTCCTGCGGCGTGCCATCTCGCTGCGGTGCGTTATCTGTTCCCGCAGCGACTGTCGCTATCTTGGGCGGCTCCTGGGGCGATGCCGCTTTCATGGTCAAGACACAGGGATTGTCTTTGGCGAGCGGAAGGTGGAGTTTCTTCTCGGAACCCATCACCCTGGTCAGGATCGTGCGAAGCGCGTTCACTAAGTCCCTGCCGCGGGATCTTCGCGTGCGGTTCGACTGCGCCACGGACATCAACTCCAAGCCTCTAGGTTTCCTCCCATAGCGCAGCGCCGAAGCACGATTGCGGTCCAGATACGTTGCAGGGAACAGGCCCGCGAAGAACAGAACCAGCCCAGCCCACAAAGCTGGCCGGATAAGATCCATAGGAGTTTGGTCGTGATAAATCAAGTTGCCAAGGTAGGCGTGCATCTCGACGTTGTTGTAATAGGCGCGATGGAATTTAAGACGCAGCCCGCCATGCTTCGCGGCTTCCTCGATGAGCACGAAAACATTCTGCCCGCTGTCCGACATCGCGGGTACCACATCACTGTCCAGTGCCACTCGGCTCCCCTTCCGTGTAACAACCTGCAGCAGCGTGTACGAACCGTTGTCCCGCACTACACCCGCCATTTGGGAGCCCAGATAGGCAGGCAAATAATGTCGCTCGAGGGGCGTCCAGACCCGCATGTAACGGAAGCCCTGGATTCCAATAGTTGCCGCGAGGGAGATGAGCACCAGGGCATAGGTGTAGACCGGCTGAATGCTCGGCCTGCTCGTGCTGTTTGCTCGGCTCCATTCCATGCGCATTGCTTAGCTCCGATTGGGTTGTCTCTCAGCCCCTTTGTGGTTCCGTAGTTGCGCTTGTCAGCCGTTCCATCGCTTTCGCCAACTTACTCGCGTCGGCCCGTTTAATAATGTCGTCCATGGCCGTGCTTGTGAGCGGCTCCCGATTGGCAATAATGAACAGGATATTCATCAGGATCATTCGCAGGGCTAACAATTCCGCCACAACCGTTTGCTCGGCGGGACTTGGCTTCGCTGCCTTCAACAGAGCATCGCGCACCCACTCGCTAATCGTTTGATCGCCCGCGAGGGTTTCAAGCTGCGCGTACTCCTCTTCAGTGACTTTGGTGCTGATGGATTTGCTGCGTGGTGTAGGCATTCGGCACTCCCGAATTCAGTTCAAAGGCAGGCCAGTAGGCGCGGTGTGTCGCCCAACAAAATCAACAAGTTCCCATACGGGAACCACAGGTTGGAGAACAGGAACCACGGTGAGCGGAAAGTTGCTAGCTGCCACGTTTGCAATAAGTTCCCGTATAGCAACCTCGGTTGCCGTACAGCACCCGAAACGGGGTGACGTGTCATTCCCCCCACCCGGTGCCGCAGGCACCGCTCTTCGAACGCGCGGCACAAACCACCGATTCGCGCAATCAACCCTGTTCTCCATACTCCAGTTGAAGCTCCCGCAACCACCTCTGAACCTCGGGGACGGCCCACGCCTTCTGGAACAATTCGCGAAGGGCGTCCCATTCCTTCTCGGTGAACTCGACGTCCACATTGCTTTGCCGCAGCCAAACCGTGAACTTCGCTGGCCCCTTCTCCTTGGCCCGCGTCATGAGAAAATGCCTGCCGTTCCAGGAACGCTTGGCCGACCATTCTTCGAGCATGGCGCGGAACTCGGCTAGGTTGGGATACCGGGCAATGAGATAGCTCACCCGGCGCACTGGGCCGAAGTCGATGCGCACACCCAATTCCGCGCGACCGATCCCCGTAAACGAGATCTCCAGCTCGCCCGACTTCAATGGCTCGGGCAGGATGATCCGGTTGCGGAAATCATCCTCGATGGGGCCACCCGGTCGCACCGGTTGGCGGTCGTGCCGCACCCAGTGGCCCCTGGCAGCGAGCCCCCAAAGCGTTGACCAGTACGGGGCGAGAACCTGGTCGAGCCGTGTGCTCTCGACTCCTTCGTCCCGGACGGCCATGAGAAAGCACTGGCCAATCGTGCCGGGCCGCTCCCATTTTTCCGTGGGGTTTAGCAGGTCCCTCCGAATCGCAATTTGCTTCAAAATGGTTTGATCTCGCCGCTCCGCATCGTCATCAGGGAGTTTGACATCTGTGGAGCCACCGCCCAGGTTCCCAAAGTAATACCAGGCCCGTTTGCTGGCGCGGTTCTTCCGGCTGATGTAGACCGCCTCAAAAGCTGCGAGCAAGGTAAGGTAGGACTCTCTGGAGGGGATCGCGGGGCTGAGTTCCGGTGGCTCCTGAGTTTCTTCCTCAGTGCCCGCTTGTACATAGTGGGCAAGAACATCCCATTCGGCGGCGGAAAGAGTGTGCCGCGACTCCCATTTCTTGCGAATGCCATAGAGGGAAGCAGTCGGGGTGCGGAGCATTTCGTGACGCGATGCCTCACGGTCCATGTCCACAGCGCGGTCCTCGATCACCAAGAAGGCAGCCTCGGCCAGAGAGACGTCACGGCCCGTCTGGTCGGTCAAGGACCTCTGATAGCGTTCGAGGAGCTTGAGGCGGTCCTCGTTGAGGCGAATGGAAATGACCTCGTGGCGGGGTTTCTTGGAGAGGATTGGCATATAGTTGACACAACCTCCTACTGTAGGTGTAGCATCAGAGTTAGATGTTATCTCATCCCGGGAGGGTTGCCAAGAGAATTCTTCAGAGGGCAATCCACCGGGTCTCCAGAGGGATACCAAGCCGGAACAGCCACATGAAACACCGCAATGCCCAATTCGCCGCGCGCAAGAACCCAGACTCACCAAGAGTGCATGGCTTGCGCCTCGCAGTAGGTTCATCGCCCGAAGAATCTGTGCGAAGCCCTGAGAACCCGCGTGACAAAACAGGGGCATCCTCAACTCCACCGCGCCAGGTGGAGGTTTTTGACTTGCCACTCACTGATGCATCGGACGAGGCCACAGTTGGGAGAGAGGGAGACAGAGACCAGTTGCTTACAGTAGGGGAAGTAGCCGACCTGTTACGGGTGCCTGTCTCCTGGGTCTATGGGAAGACACGCGAGCGATTTCGTGGACGTCTGCCGGGCTACCGCTTGGGCAAATACTGGCGCTTCAAGAAGGATGAAGTACTGGCGTGGGTCATGCGTCATGGCGGAGTTGAGCATGGCAATTGACAGGGGCGCTAAACTCTTAGCTGACGCAGTAAGAGGCGGACGAGCCAGCCGAAAGGAGAGTATGGCTCGACCGCGATATCAAGATGGCAGTCTCTTTGTCCGTGGTAAACGAAGAAAGGTGTGGATTCTGCGCTGGAGAGAGGACGTGCTGCAGCCAAATGGAGCGGTCAAGAGAGTTCAGCGTGCTGAGACTCTCGGACCGGTCAGTACCATCAGCAGGCAAAATGCACGCGCCGTCCTCCACAACAGGGTAGAGACCGAGAATCAGAGCCAGCACCGGCCGCAAGCGACCATGACCCTCTCCGATTTTGTGAGAGATGAGTGGCGAACGAATGCGGCATTGGCTTTAAAGAAGAGCACAGTGCGGTATTATGACTTCCAACTCGAAAGGCACATCATCCCGGCATTCGGCTCGTGCTCGCTTTGCGAACTGAGCCGCGTGCGGATTGAGTCATTGTTGTCGAATCTGAAGCAAAAGGGGCATGCAAACGGCACGATTCGTGGTGTTCGCGCGACCTTCTCGACGGTGCTGCAGACCGCCGTAGAGCGTGGCTACCTCGACAAGAACGCAGCGCATGGCATCCGCATTCGCGAAACAGGTGTCAGGCGCGAGCACCGCTTCTACTCGCCTGCTCAGATTCGACAGCTCCTCACCGAGTTGCCGGAGCCTTGCCGCACAGTAATTCAAGTCGCCGTGCTGACGGGAATGCGAATCGGCGAGATTCTCGCTCTTCGGTGGAAACGCGTAGACCTGCTGCGAGGGACGGTCGAAGTCGCCGAGACGTTTTCCGAAGGCGAGTTCGGCTCACCGAAAACGCGCAGTAGCTGTCGCGTGATACCGGTGAGTTCAACCCTGCGACAAGTTCTTGAAGCACATCGTTCCGCATCCGCTGCAAGAACGCCGAACGACCTGGTTTTTAGAACGCGTCAGGGAACCCCACTCAGTTCGAAGAATCTATACAACCGAGTGCTCGCGCCGGCCTGTGATCGGATCAAGCAGCCACGCGTGTCTTGGCACTCATTTCGACACACTCATGCGACGCTACTCACAGAGGTAGGAGAGTCCATCAAGACCGCACAGGCTTTGCTGGGCCACTCGGATCTTGGGACGACCCTCAACACCTATGCGCATGTGATCCCCGACTCGCAACGACGCGCCGTGGAGCGAGTCGCGGGAGTTTTGTTCTCAGATGTTCTCAAGTTGGAAGATAGCGCGAAAAACGGGCAGGTCAACTGACTGTGTTGACAGGACTTAAAAAACAGTTGGTGGGCCCGCCAGGATTTGAACCTGGGACCAACGGATTATGAGTCCGCTGCTCTAACCGCTGAGCTACGAGCCCCACGCCTTCTCAATATTACATCGAAAATAGCGGGTTCACCTACGGCACTCACGCACGCAACGGGGCTGGCGCACTGGCGCCAGTTTCGGCGCGAGTTGGAGGCAAGGGTTAGAAGGCGATTCGAAACCCTTCGTGCAAATGTTCGGTCCTATGCCGCTTAGTTCTTCAGGTGCGCCCAAGCTGGAGCAGCCTTCTGCCAACCAGGAGGTACCAGATCATGAGCGAGAGCCCGCCACAGATGGCAATTACAAACCCCACGTTAGGCAACCCCCCTACGAAAGTTGCGAAGATTTCAACGACGATTAGCAGCGCATTCCCCAGAATTCCTGCGCAGGCGGTCGCTTTGCTGAAGACCCTGCCTCTCAGCATGACCGCGGAGATTACCAAGCATGCGAATTCTATAAGGGGAATACCAGCGCGGCTTTGGCCCTCTGCCAGCATCGCCTGCCCTGCCGCGGCTAACAGAGCTCTCTGCGCATCCGTGATGGCAACTGCGTATTGGCGGCTCAGGGAAAGCATAGGGAAGGCCCTGCTGCTGGCGAGGTAAACCGCCAGCCCCACGAAGAAAAGAATCGTGCCGAACGCCCCGTACGCTCCGTGGTCTCGCCTGAGGGCCGAGTAGATGGCCAAAATCGTCGGGGCTAAAAAGGCGGCTCCAATGATATTCAAGAGACCGAGGTTGCGCAGCGCCAGAAACCAATGGTTCTGAAAGAGAGTGAACCAGTCGAGTACGGTCACCGTCCCCTGCGACAATCCAGCCACGCCCGGAAGGAAACTGATGGCGACCTCGGCGAGCGGAAACACCACCATAATCAGGGCAGTGATTCCGCCGACTCTGTAGAGACTCTTCCAGCCGGGATCTTCCGTTTCGGCATCAAAACCCTGCCTTAGTTCCGACCGCGACACTTAGTTCTCCCCGGGAATCTCTCGTTTGACTTTAACAACTGTGTCTATTGTATGGCCATCTCGCCTGATCGCAACGATGGGAAATGGACTCGTACCGGGGACACCCGCAACCGCCGGCGTTCCCGTCGCTGCGGATCTCTGTGAGAAGGAAGGAATAGACCTGGCCGCTGGCGGTGATGAGATCCAGGTTACATCGAATGGCAGCCTGGGCGGACGCGTGGTGTCTGTTTGCGGCCACTCCCCCCTCAAATGCGCGAAGAATAGCGTGCGTTATCGCCAGGGAATAGGGAACAGGAATCAGTTCCCTGCCGCTCAAGCCATCCCCTTACGAATTCCAAGAACCGGAGGACTTACGGCTTGGTCCCGGCGCCTTGCTTCTCGGAGTAAACGAATTGACGGATTTCCGCTCGCTGTCTGTCGAGATCGGAAAGATGCTGCGCCCGGAGCTGCTGGTACACCTTGAATTCCTCCTGGGCCAGGTCCTTTTCACCCACGCGAACGTAGGCCTGCGCCAGGCGGTAATGGACGTCGGCCAGGTCTGGATTGAGTTCACGCGCCCGCAGATAATCTGGGATGGACTCCGCGTATTTTCGCTGGTCGGAGTAGAGATTGGCCAACTGGAGGTGCGCCTCCGCCAGTCCCGGGTCGAGTGCGACGGCTTTCTTCAGAAGGAGTTCGATCTGACTGAGATCGAGGTTCGGGTCCTGGGCCCTTTTGCCCTTCCAGAGGCTCATGGCGTAATAGTAGACGGCTTGACCATTCTTGGGCTGAAGCTCGGCGAACCGCCGGAATCGTTCGATGACCTCCTCGGCCTGGCTCGGCGAACTGTCATACGCCCAGGACAAGAAGGGGTAGCAGCGGGGATCGCTGGGGTTCAAATCAGCCGCGCGCAGCAGCGATTTGACGGCTTCGTCATACTTGCCGAGCGAGTAGAGCGCCATTCCCAGGCCAATGGCCATGCGGGGCGAATCCGGGTAGCGTTCCGCGCCCCGCCGGAAAACCTCGATCGCTGGTTCCAGGGTTTGGTGAATCAGAAGTTCGCTGCCCCAATCGAAGATATTGTTTTCACTCGGCTCCATATGCGCCGCAATCTCGAATTCATTGGCCGCGGCCACAAAATTGCCCTCTTTTTCTTCCACCTCGCCCAAAAGATCGTGCAGTTCGGCCGTGTCCTTCCGCTTGGCGAGACTATGGATCGATTGGCGCGCGTCGCTGAGCCGCCCGGTTAACAGATAAGCGAGAGACAAATCGTAGCCGTTGTCATAGGAAGATGGATTAATCCGCTGCGCGCGTTCGAGAAACGGAATGGCCTCGGAGACCTTGTTCGAGCGGACGTAGAACTCCCCGAGGTTGTGGCTGGCTTCATAGTCCCGCGGCGCCAGCGCTGCCGCCTTTTTGAACTGCTGCTCCGCCAGAGCGAGCTTGTCCAGTCGTAGAAGATTATTGCCAAGGTTGGTGCGGGCCGTCGCGGAATCGGGTTTCAGGCGAACCGCTTTTTCCAGGTGTGCGTTGGCTTTGTCGTTTTGCGACTGCGCCGCGTAGACCAGTCCCAGGAGTTCGTGCACTTCGAAGCTTTCCGGTACCTCGCGCACAAGCTTTTCGAGCTGTGTGGCGGCTTCCGGGTATTGGCCGGCCTCATATTGAGCCACGGCCGCTTTGAACTCCCGGTCCGGATCTGGCTTCTGAGCACCCGCTGGCGGCGTCAGAAAGGCCCACGCCGCGAGATTCAGGACCGCACACGCCACAGACCAGGAGATTCGTGTCACAACGTTAGCATGGTATCACGGGGATTTGAGAACCGGCCGGGGCCTGAAAACTACTGCGGCGAAGGCGCTTCTTTCAAAGCGCCTTCGCCGGTGGGGGGTGTTAAGGGGTCTAACTAGTAGTACAGCTTAAGGGCTAACTGGATCTGCCTCGGATCGTAAGGAGCATCGCGAGTGGACCCGATTTCGCCGAAGTTGGAATTGGTGTAGTTGCCCGATCCGGAGATCGCAACAACGCCATTGCCGCCGAAATTCGGCGCGCTGAAGTTCGGATGGTTGGTGACGTTAAAGATTTCCGCACGGAACTGGAGTTTCACACGTTCCTTAATTGGAAAGTCCTTGAATATGGAGAAGTCCAGTCTGTGGAATCCGGGGCCTGGCACTTGAGTCAAGTCACCCAGCGCTGCAACACCCTTCAACGGCACGCATCCCGCCGGCGAGCTGGTTGGCACTCCGCCGGGTCCGAGTTGACAAGGCTGAGTGAACGCTTTCGGGTTTCCGTACCAACTTAGCCGTCCATTCGAATCGGTATGCAGTCCGAGGTCCAAAGGCTGGCCGGCAACACGGATAACGCCGCAGCCCAAACCTGCTGCTGTACTATCCGGACAGCCGATGCCTATGGGCTGGCCGCCTTGCAGTGTTGTTGACCAGTTGATGCTCCAGCCGCCAATCGTCTGGTTCTGCCACCCTGCGGCGCCGGAAGCGAACTTCTTGCCTTTGCCGAAGGGTAGTTCATAACCGCCGCTGAAGTGGAAGACGTTCCTTATGTCAAACCCAGCCAAACCGTAATCGAAATGGATTCCCAGACCAGGAACGCTCGGTGCACGGTAGCCTGCGATGCTCCCGCCATTGAGCAAGTCTCCTGCGTCGGAGAGCGTCTTCGAGTAGGTATAGGTTGCGAGGAAGTTCAGACCGCTCGCAAACCGCTTTTCGATCTTCGTCTGCAAACCGCTGTAAATACTGTTCCCTTGCGTTGCAGCGTAGCTATTGCCCCGCCCGAAATCGGGGAACTGCACCAGGTTCGCTTGATTAGCATTGACGTCGGTGATCGTCGTAACGTTGTTAGTGCCCGGGAAGGTCTCCAAATGGCGCCCCTGCGAAGTCACGTACCCGGCCTGCACAGCCAGTGTAGGCGTGATCGAGTATTGCACCGTCAGGTTGCCGCTCATGGAGTAGGGAGTCTTGTAGTAGAACTGAACGCCGCGCAAGTCCAACCCACTGGCGTTAACCGTGAGTGGATTCAGCGGATTGCACGAGAATCCGGTTTCAAATGTTAACAAACCATTCATCGAAAGTCCGCCTTGGGTGCCAAGACCGGCAGTAGCGCATTGCCCAGTCTGAGTGACCTGGTTCGTCGTCGCGTTCGTCGTGAAAGTTCCATAGGGGTACAGACCCGTGGGATCGAAGACTGTGGTGGGCGTACCACCAGTAGGCGTGACAGTCCTGGTTGAGAGGCTCGGGAAGTAGGAGAAGTTGAACTGGAACGGATAGTTTTCGCCAAGATTTGGCGAATATCCGCGATTTTCAAATCCATTGTAGAAGACGCCAAATCCGCCGCGCACCACCAGCTTTGGACTCACCTGGTAGGCAAAGCCCAGGCGCGGAGCAAAATTGGCCTTCTGGGATTCCCCAAGCCCGGCACCGTAATGGTCCGTGATGTCCAGATTGATGCCGTCCTTCTGAAGCAGGGCGTAGAAGCTCGGAGAAAGCTGGTTCGAGAGCGATCCGGCTGGCAGCAGGTATGTCGGTTGGCCGTTGAGATCCGGCACAAAGTTTGCCTGTTCCCCGTGGTGCTCGTAAACGAGACCAAAGAAATCATAGCGCACGCCGAGATTGACGGTCAGCTTGGAAGTAACCTTCCAGTCGTCATTGATGTAGCCGCCGTAGTAGTTCTTGCCGTTATCGGTTAAGGAGATATTGGAGACGTAGGTTCCATTGGCCCCGCCGACGTAATCTATGCCGGTGACGGCGGGGTTCTCCGCGTAGGCCGACGTCTGCGGAACCAAGAGGAAGTCCGCAATGCCTACGTTGCCGGATGTTCCCCCGTGGGGTTCCGTGTAACCGCCGAAATCGTATTGCCCGTGAGACCACGGCGGTTGCAAGGTCGAGAACTTCACGTGCTGCCATTCAATGCCCATTTTGAAGGTGTGCTTGCCGTAAATCTTGGTGACATCGTCGGTAAGCTGGAAGGTGGAACTGACCTCATCCGAGGGCAAGAAAGAGTTGCTTCCCAAGGTGGACAGAGCGCCGATCCCGAAGGCAGGGAGGCCGCCATTGTCAGTCACCTGTGGAATGTCCGCAACGCCATATTCTGCCGGAAGCCCCAACTCGCTCGCAACGGGACTTTGCCGGGTTGTGTGCAGGTAGTTCAGGCCGCCGCGCACTTCGTTGATCAGCGTGGGTGAGAAGGTGTGCGTGTAGCCCAATGCGCTCTGCTGTGCCAGCGCGGTCTGCGGGCCCTGCTGGAATGCGCCGCCGTCCGCGATCCCGCCGAAGACGCCGGGAATGAAGTCCGGATCGTCAACGTAGCTGAACCGGTAGAAGAGCTGATTCTTCTCGTTGATATTGGCATCCATGCGGGCGTCGAAGGAATTCTTGTGCTCATAGAGCTTCGGTGAGCTTCCAAAATTATCAAACGTCCCCGAAGCAGTTGGCAATGGAAAAAGGTTGAGCAGCTTGATGGCGTTCGGATCCAGCCGGTTGTAAGGCAGCATATTCAAACCGCAAGCCGCCGCGGTATAGACCAAAGTGGTGGGGGCGCAAGTGCCGAACGGATTGGTAATAAACCCAGTACTAGTCGCATACATACCAGTAATCGGGTCGAGTTGTCCCGCCTGAAGCAAACGGGTTGTCGCGGGATCAAACATCGTCCCGACTGGGAACGAAGGTCCCACGCCGCCTGACTGTGTGCAATTGTTGCCAGGTGTGAGCGCAACGGTGCACAAGTTATCAGTGCCCGTAGCCGTTGGCGAGAGATAGTCCTGAAAGTTCACGAGACTGCCAGCCGTGGCCGAGTTCATACTGTTTCTTTCCGCGACCGTCGGGACCGTGAAACCAGTCAAAGTGTTTCCCTGGACCCTGCGAAGTCCTTCATAGTCCGCGAAGAAGAACAGCTTGTTCTTGCCATTGAAGACGTGCGGAATGATTACCGGTCCGCCAATGGTCGTTCCAAACTGGTTCATCTGCAAATCGCCCTTTGGGATCTGGTTCGCATTCTCAAAGAAGTCCGCCGCATCCATGTGGTCGTTGCGGAAAAATTCCCAACCCGAACCGTGAAACTCGTTGGTTCCGGATTTGATGGTGGCATTGAGAACAGCGGCACCCGACCGGCCAAACTCGGCGCTGAAGTCCGAGGTTTGCACCTTAAACTCTTGAATGGCGTCAACCGGGGGGAGCACAACGTAGTTCGTACCGTTGAGGAAGTCGACGGTGTCCGAGTTATTGTCGATGCCGTCGAGGAGATAGTTGTTCTGCGCGGGCCGCAGACCATTGGCGGAAAAAGCGCCGCTCGCGGCGTTACCACGGGTGTCTGCCGGCGGCGAATTCACGCCCGCGGACAGTTGCGCAAGGAACGTAAAATTCCGGCCGTTCAGAGGCAGATTGTTGACGCTGGAAGAGTCCACCACTTGGCCGACAGAGGCATCCTGCGACTCCAGGAGAGGCGCAGTAGCGGTGACTTCAACCGTCTGGGTGACGCTGCCGGGCCTGAGCGAAAAATTCTGTACCACTTCCGCTCCGATACTGACGACGACACCTTTCGTCGTGACCGCCTGAAACCCCTGGAAGGTGACGTCAATCTTGTACGACCCAATCCTGACAGGCGCGAATTTGTAGGTACCATCCGCACTAGTCGTAAATGTTGCGATGGCGCCCGTCCCCTCGCTGGTGAGGGTGACCTTGGCGCCGTTGATCGCTCCGCCGCTTTGGTCGGTGACGGTCCCAAGAATGGCACCGGCGTCAACCTGAGCGAACAGCGGACTGGCCGCAAATAACAAAACCAGAAAGGTCACCAGCAATGTGAAATAACTGAATTTGAAGCTAGCCTTCATCCCAACCTCCTCAAGTTTTCCCAATCGGTAAAATACAAATGATCGCCTCGACGAACCGCGCAACCCAGACTGCCCACAAAACCCCCTTTACGGGAGCCCGTGGACCCATTCGCAAATCACGTCACGGCACCGATTTCCTCTAACGAAAGAATGCGGAATACCCGGAAGGGTTTTGACAACCCACGACCAGGCACCCCAACAAGAGACTTAACCGCTTAACCTTGCCCCGCACCTTTACACACTGTTTTGACTGTTGTCAAGCATTTTTTTCATCTATAATGTGCCCGCAGCCAGTTTATTCTTACAAGGCCGCGATAGCTTGCATCTGTTCGTCGAGGGCAGGTGTCTGCCTTTATGGGTTTGACCATCCGAGATGTGGCAAAGGCCGTCGGTGTATCCACCGCGACCGTTTCCAACGTTCTGAACAAGAGAGGCAAGGTCGGCCGCAGGACGCACGACCTCGTTCTCTCGACGGTCAAGCGCCTCGGCTACCTCCCCAACATTCATGCCCGCCACCTCGCATCCCGCGACACGCGCACATTCGGAATTATTGTTTCCGACATCGAAAACCCCTTTTTCCCTGAGATTATCAAGAGTTTTCTCGCTCGCACCCGGCAACTCGGCTACGAAACCATCCTCAGTGTGACCGACTATGACCCCCGGCGCACGCAAGAGGCCGCCAGCCGCATGATGGCGCACAATGTCAGCGGCGTCGCCATCATGACTTCCGAAATCAGCGCGCGCCTGATCGACGAACTGACACGCAGGAAGATTGCCGTCACCTTTCTCGATCTCGCTCCAGCACGGGGATATGTCAGCACATTGCGCATCGATTACGCTTCTGGGATCGAGCAGATTGTCAAATACCTCTATCAACTGGGGCACCGTGAAATCGCCTTCGTCGCCGGCAGGCCGAAACTCAAATCCAACGAGGCGCGACTGGAGGCCTACGAACGCTCCATGCTGGCCTTGGGTTTGAAACCCGGGCCGGTCCTCCACGGGGACCTGCGCTTCAAGGGTGGACTTGCCGCAGGACAGGCCATCGCACAAATGTCTCCCAGGCCTACGGCGGTGATGGCCGTGAACGATCTCACCGCGGTGGGTGTGCTGAAGGGACTAACGTCGGCGGGCCTCCGGGTTCCACAAGATATTTCACTGACAGGCTTCGACAGGATCCTCCTGGCGGAATACAGCATCCCCTCGATCACCACCGTGGACATCCATCGGGATTTACTCGGACAAATGGCAGCCGATTCCCTGCATGCACTTTGCAGCTCCCCCAATCCGCAAGGCAGGGAATACGAGATTTCCGCGGAACTGGTTGTGGGAGATTCTTCGGGACCCTGGAACCCCTAGCCGCAATTCCCTCTTCGTTCTTTAACAACTCCCGCCAACCTCGCTCCCGCGCGGTCGGCCGGAGTTGTTCCTGCTGAAACTGCGTTGCTCGCGGTGTGCCGCTGAACGGGCTGAACCATTTTTTCGAGCTTCCGGGAAAATGCCCGCGAGTTTGGCCTGGCTGCATTTCAGTGCTAGCATTTCAGCGCTGCCCTGGAGTTCCCGCGAGCACCCAAGCATGGCACGCGACAAAGAGAAAAAACGCAAAGTCTCACGCCGCGCCTTCTTGGGAGGCATGCGCTGGGCCCCCTTGCTCTTTCTTCCGGCGCCTCTTCATTCGGCGGCATTCCGCTCCTTGGCTCCACGGATGCTCGGAGAACAAGGGGCTCCTTTCCCCTTTGCGGATTTCCGGCTGACGCCGCACTATCCGGCGAAGTCTCCCCTGGATGATGTTCTTCGTTATGTCGAACCGGGCAGCGACGAATACGTGACGGAAAAGTACGCCGCTGAAATCGCCCGGCACCTCGAAGAATGGGGACAGGAGTTGCGGTCAGGTCCATCTCCCTTGAACGTGCTTGCGAAGTTCCTGGACGCTTCTCTCGAAGCCGCTCCACTGGTTCCGGCGCAGGAAAAAAAGCTGCGTTCCGGAGATGGAGTTGATGTCTTCAGGAGGACGTTTTCCAACCAGGCGGCGCTGGGCCGCGAGCGCTTTCTGGAGGAAGTCCGGAATGCCCTGTCCCCGCTGGGACGATTGCAGACGGCCGAATTCCAAATCGCGGGCATCGAGCAGACTGCGGACTCTCCCCTGAACGTTCGCATCAACATTCGCTATGACCTTGTTGGCCAGCACGGGGACACCGGACGCGAGCAGCGCATCGGATATTGGCTGACGGAATGGACGCACGACGACGCCGGTGGCTGGCGAGTCTTCCGTTGGACGGCCACAGAGGAAACTCTCAGCCGCGCCCGACAGCCCATTTTCCTCGATGTAACTCGGCAAGCTCTTGGCCAGACGGAGTCGTACAAAAATCAGATGCTCCACGGAATGGACTACTGGCGCACGGTTCTGGACGGGGCGACCGGAATGGACGTTTACGGGAATACCGGACTGGCCGCGGGAGACTTTGACAACGACGGCCTGGATGATCTCTATATTTGCCAGCCCCCGGGACTTCCCAACCGGCTGTACCGCAATCGCGGCGATGGAACTTTCGAGGATGTCACCGAAGCGGCCGGAGTCGGCGTGCTGGATCGCACCGCTTGTGCGCTGTTTGCGGATTTCGAGAATAAGGGGCTCCAGGACCTCCTGGTAGTCTGCGCCACCGGCCCTTTGCTGTTCGTCAATCAGGGAAATGGAAAGTTTAAGCAGAAACGCGATGCCTTCCGCTTTGTGAATGCTCCAGCGGGAGCGTTCACGCATGCTGCCGTGGCCGACTATGACCGCGACGGCCGCCTCGACATTTATTTCTGTCTCTACAACTATTATCTCGGCCTGGACCAATACCACTATCCGGTTCCTTACTTTGACGCGCGCAATGGACCTCCGAATTTCCTGTTCCACAACGAAGGAAACGGCGTCTTTCAAGACCGCACGCAAGCGGCCGGCATGCATGTCGACAACGATCGTTACAGTTTCGCCTGCACCTGGGGCGACTACAACTCCGACGGCTGGCCGGATTTGTACGTGGCCAATGACTTTGGCCGCAACAATCTCTACCGCAACAATGGCGATGGCACCTTCGCCACCGTTTCTGGCGAAGCACATGTGGAAGAGGCCGGAGCCGGCATGAGCGCTTGCTGGCTGGACTTCGACAACGACGGTAACCAGGACATCTATGCCGCAGGCATGTGGGTGGCGGCAGGCATGCGCGTTTTTGGACAATCGCATTTCCACGATAAAGAGCCGGAAGAGATTCGCGCCCTCTACCGGCGCCACATGACCGGCAATTCGTTGTACCGCAACCTGGGGAACGGCCAGTTTCAAAATGTGGCCATGCAAGCCGGGGTTGAAATGGGCCGCTGGTCGTGGTCCACCGATGCGTGGGACTTTGACCATGATGGCTACCCGGACCTGTACATGGCCAATGGCTACATCTCCGGCCATGACGCTCGCGACGTTTCCAGCTTTTTCTGGCGCCAGGTGGTCTCGAAATCGCCGCGGGACGCCACCCCTTCGGAGAGCTACGAGCGTGGATGGAACGCGATTAACGAACTGATCCGCTCAGATGCAACCTGGAATGGCTTTGAGAGAAATGTCTTCTTCCTGAACAACCAGGATGGCACTTTCTCCGAAGTCTCCGGCGTAGTCGGGCTGGATTTTATCGATGACAGCCGTTGCTTTGCCCTGGCCGACCTGGATCACGACGGCCGGCTGGAAATCATTCTAAAGAACCGCACCGCGCCTCAGATTCGCATCCTGCACAATGCGATGAAGGACATTGGATCCTCGATCGCCTTTCGCTTGCGGGGAAAAAAGAGCAATCGCGATGCCATCGGCGCAGCGGTCACCTTGGAAGCGGCCGGCCTTCGCCAGACGAAGTATCTGCAGGCCGGTTCGGGCTTTTTGTCGCAACACAGCAAGGAACTTTTCTTTGGGCTGGGAAAAGCGGAAGGCACCGTGCGCGCCAGCATTCGCTGGCCCAGTGGTCAAACGCAGACTTTCGAGAATTTGCCCGCAAACCACCGCATCGAAATCCAGGAAGGCGCACAGGAGTTCCGAGCCAAAGCCTTTGCGGCCTCGCCTCCCTCTTACGCACATGCCAGCGAGCCGCAAGAAGTCGAGCGTCTGCCGCTTTCCGTCGAGACTTGGCTCATCCAGCCGCTGCTTGCCCCAGACTTTTCATTGCCGGATCTTGCAGGGGACACCAAACAGCTCCACTCCTTCCGCGGAAACTTCGTTCTGCTTCACTTTTGGGCCACAGCGGCGCCATCCTGCGGCAGCCAACTACGGCTTCTCCAAAAGCACGAGGCAGACTGGGCGGCGCGAAAACTTCGCGTGCTCTGTCTCAATCTCGATGATCCACAGGGCGCGGCTGCCGTGCGCTCCTTTGCCACAAAAGAAGGAATTTCTCTGCCGATTCTGCTGGCCACACAGGAAGTGGCAGGTGTCTACAACATCATCTATCGCTATCTGTTCGACCGCAGGAGAGATCTCGCGCTTCCATCCTCTTTCCTGCTGAACCGCGACGGCATGATCGTGAAAGTCTATCAGGGGCCGATGGAGCCCGCCCGTCTGCTGGATGACGTCCGCTCGGTTCCCGATACTCCTGCCGGTTTTCTGGAAAAAGCGCTGCCTTTGAAAGGCACGCTCTTTCAGGACGTCTTCCAGCGCAACGATCTCACTTACGGAGTAGCGCTGTTTCAGCGTGGCTATTTGGAAGAGGCGGCAGCGGAATTCCAACAAGTGATTCTTTCAAATCCGGACGAACCGATCGCCTATTACAACCTGGGGACACTCTACCTGCGAAGAAATGCCCTGCCAGAAGCGCGCCGCTATCTTGAGCAGGCGGTGAAGTTGCGTTCCAGCTATGCCGAAGCCTGGAACAATCTGGGGATGGTGTCTGCGCAACAAGGTCAGGAAGACGAGGCCATCAGGAATTTTCAACAGTCCCTCGCGCTTAGACCCACTTACGCCACCGCACTTCTGAATCTCGGGAACCTGCTCCGCCGAAAAGGCGCATTTGCCGAAGCACAAAAACTCCTGGAGCAGGCAGTTGCAGTTGCCCCCAATGATCCCGAAGCCAACTACAGCGTGGGTATGCTCTATGCCCGGCAAGACCAGCTTCAGCGCGCATCGGATTATCTGGAGAAGGCGGTGGCACTGCGCCCGGATTATGCCGACGCACTGAATAACCTGGGGGTTCTTCGGGTGCGCCAGGGACAATATCCCGAAGCGCGGCAGAAATTCGAATCCTGCATCCAGGCTGCTCCAAAGTTTGACCAGGCCTATCTGAATTTGGCCAGGCTTTACGTGCTTTTGAAGGAGCCGGAAAGGGCCAGAGAAATACTGCGGGAATTGCTGCGCCAGCAACCCGGGAACAAGTTGGCTCAACAGACTCTGGAAATGCTAAATTAATCATCAACCGCTTTCATTTCAGGGTGAGCGCGCGTGGAGGTGTCCCATGGCCATTTGTAGTTTTGTCCGGCACACGACCGGGAAGCGCGGCTGGCGAACGGTACTGACCAGCATCGCTCTGCTCAGCGCGACTCTCTTCGCAGGCCGGGGAGCTGCGGGGCAACAAGGAGCCCCCGGCAAACAAAGCGCGCACCCAGCTTCCCAATCCCCGTCCCCTTTTGCGGACGCAGAAATACTTCTTCGGCAGGGTAAGCTCGAAGACGCGAAAAACAGGATTCAGGAAGAACTCCAGCAGAATCCTTCCAGGCCTGAGGGTTACGCGCTTCTGGGGCTTGTGTATACCGCGGAGAAGAATTACACCGAAGCCCTTTCCGCGTTTCAGCAAGGATTAAAACTCAACCCCAAATCCACCGGGATTCGCAACGACCTGGGCAACCTGTACGTGGCTCAGGGGAATCTTGATCTGGCCGAAAAAGAATTCCGAGAGGTCGTGCGCCTGAATCCGGCGGATTACGACGGCAACTACAATCTGGCTCTCGTTCTTCTGGCGAAGAAGCAACCTGCTGAAGCCATTTCCTTCTTGCAGCGAATCCACCCGCAAACGACTGCGTCGCAGTTCAGCCTGACGCGGGCCTATCTTGACGCTGGCAAAACCGCGGAAGGGTTGAAGATCGCCGGGGAGCTTTCCGCCCATTACAAAGACAACGTGCAGGTGCACTTCACGTTGGGCGTATTGCTGGCGGCCGAGAAACAACACCGGGCCGCGCAACTCCAACTGGAACAAGCCAATGTGCTGCAGCCTCAAACCTTTGAGATTCTCTACAACCTCGGACAGGTCTATCTGCGTAACGCCGAATATGCCAACGCGGAACTCTCCCTGAAGCGCGCGCTGAATCTCAAGCCCGATTCGCCCGAGACCCTTTCCCTCCTGGCGCAGGTTTATTCCGCCCAGCAGAAGCCGGTTGACGCCCTGGACCTGCTGGTGCGCGCGCACAAGCTTGCGCCAGAGAATACGGACATCATCTATTACCTGGCGCGAGTGAGCATGTCTCAGAATTACTACGAGGATTCCATTCCGCTCTTGGAATCCGGCTTGAAAATCGCCCCGCAACGCGTGGACCTGCACGCGGCACTCGGGGAAAGCTACTTCATGTCGGGCCGGGCAGAGAAGGCCATCGAGGAGTTCAAACAGTTGACCGAATTGGATCCTACGGCGCGATCCTATGCGTTCTTGGGGCTTTGCTACCGTCAACTGGGACGTTTCGACGAGGCCCAAAAATATTTTCAAAAAGGCCTGAAAAAAGATCCGCGGAATCCTTCGTGCCTGTTCAACATCGGGTACATCGAAGAGCGCCAGGGAAATCACGAGGCCGCCGAACAGCGCTTCCAGGAGGTGCTGCGCTTGAGCCCCGGCCATGCCGAGGCTTTGCTGGAACTGGCAAATTTGCGTATCGCCAGCAAGAAATACGCGGAGGCTGGCGAACTGCTCAGAAAATATGTCCGCGTGAGCCCCTCCCCTGCACCGGGATACTACAAGCTGGCGATGGTCGAGCGGAGCCTCCATCAAACGGAGGCTGCACAACGGGATATGAGCGTGTTTCAGACGCTCTCCAAGAACGTTTCGACCGGCCCTTACCCCTACGAGCAGCTTTTTGATTATCTCGACAACCGTTCAAACCTTTCCAGCAAGGAGAAGGCGCAACTGGACCTCACCGAACTGGCTAAACAGATCCAGAAACAGCCTGACCAGCCGGAAAACCTGTACCTGCTCGCCGAAGGGTACCTGAAACTTGGGAACGTTGAGGAAGCTCGCAAAGCGATCACTCAGTTGGACCAGCTCAGCGCAGGGGACTTCCGGACACAGACCGGGATAGGAGTCCTGTTGGCGCGCTACCGTTTGTACGCGGATGCCATCCAGCATTTTCAGGCGGCTATGCACGCTAATCCCGATTCTGACGATATTAAGTTCGATCTGGCTGACGCCTATTTCCGCAAAGGCATGTACTCGCAGGCGTTGGAAACTGCTCAGCAGGTCTCTGCGAACGGCCAGCAGGACGATGCCTTCCTCTCCTTGCTGGGTGATATCAAGGCGCATCTGGGCCAGCCCGCCGAAGCTTCGGAAATTTACAAGAATGCCATTCGTCGCAACCCCGACAACGACCAATATTATCTTTCGCTCGCGCTGCTGCAACTTCGCCAGAACGATCTGCGCGCTGCGGAGAAAACTCTGCAGGACGGTCGCTCTCGCATTCCGGGATCGGGCAAACTCCTCTGGGGCCAGGGACTGGTTTCTGTATTGGAGGGCAAGACGGCGCAGGCGGCGGGGCAACTGCAGCAGGCCGTTGACCTGTTGCCGGAATGGCCGGGCAGTTATTCCACCCTGGGCGTTTTTTATTATCAAACGGGGCAGATCGATAAGGCTAAAGAAGTGCTGAACCGCTTTAAAGGGAGTAGCGCGGGCGGCGGGCTGGACGTGAATCGCATTGCAGAAACCCTGGAAAAAGCGCCCGCGATGCCGCTGGTGGTGAATGAACCGATGCCGCTGGCGGCTCGTCAACAACTGCTCCAATTCGCGATTTCCATTGCTGACCGCACGCTTTGATTCGGCCAAGGCAAACTTCCGGTTGTGAGGCCCGTGGGTCGGCGGTAAAATGGATTCTGCCAGTTTGCGCCGAACTGCCGAACCAGCAAGGAATGCGGAAAACATCCAGGACAATCAGACTGTCGGTTTGCAGAAACACGTGCACCGCCCTGCTTGCACTGAGCGGCGCACTCTGCGCTGCCGTTGCTCTACGGGCACAAACGGCGCAGGCTCCGAAGCAAAAAGACGCTCCCATCACCGTTCGTTTTACAGACATACGAAAATCCGCCGGTATCACGTTTCTGCAGGACTCCACACAAACCGAAGAGAAGTATTATCTGGAGACCATGGGCACCGGGGTCGCCTGGCTCGACTATGACCAGGATGGGCTGATGGACCTTTTTCTTGTGCAGTCCGGCCCCACGGACGCTTACAAACCGACTCATCCTCTGCGCTGCGCTCTGTATCACAACAATGGCGATGGAACTTTTACGGACGTCACGGAGAAGGCCGGCTTAGGTGGCGAGGGCCATTACGGCCAAGGTGTGGCCGTGGGTGACTTCGATAACGACGGGTATCCCGACATATACGTCACCGGATATGGCCGCGCCATCCTCTACCACAACAACGGCGACGGGACCTTTACGGACGTCACCGAGAAAGCGGGAGTCGCGGATGCAGGGATGTGGTCCACCAGCGCCGGCTGGTTCGACTACGATAAAGACGGCTGGCTGGATCTGATCGTCACCAACTACATCGAATGGAGCCCCCAGAACAACCTGTGGTGCGGCGAACACCGGCCCGGCTACCGTTCCTATTGCCATCCCGGCAATTACAGGGGCCAGAAAACCAAGCTGTATCACAACAACCACGATGGAACCTTCACCGATGTCAGCGACGCTTCCGGTGTGGGAAAGCCGGAATCCAAGGGCCTGGGCGTGGTGCTGGCGGACTTTAACAATGACGGCTGGACGGACATCGCCATTGCCAACGACACCTGGCCCAATTTTCTTTTTTTCAACAAGCATGATGGAACGTTCGAGGATGTCTCCTTTGTTTCGGGGATAGCGGCGAGCGAAGACGGGCGCTATGAAGCCGGCATGGGCATCGACGCGGCGGATGTGGACCGTGACGGCTGGCAGGATATATATGTCACGCACCTGGACTTCGAATTGAACCGGCTTTATCACAACAACCACAACGGCACCTTTGACGACGTTACGTTTTCCTCCGGGATAGGTAATAAAGCGATGGGGTTGAGCGGCGTTTCGATGAAGTTTGTGGATTACGACAACGATGGCTGGGTGGACATTTTGCAGGCCAACGGCGCCATGGTGGATAACGTGGCACTCTATCACAGTGAGGTTACTTACAAAGAGCCGTTGCTGATGTTCCGCAACCTGGGCAAAGGACAGTTCGAGAAGGTCTCCGAATCCCTCGGCCCCGATTTCATGCGGCCCACCGCCGGCCGCGGGCTGGCCACCGCGGATTTCAACAATGACGGCGCCATGGGCATCGCGGTCAATGTTCGCGGTGATTACCCCGAAGTCCTGCGCAACGACGGCGGCAACGCCAATAACTGGCTGGAAGTTCTGCTCATCGGAACACGCTCGAACCGCGACGGCATCGGCGCCTCATTGAAATTGACCACGGAAGGGTTTGTGGAAGTGGAACAGGCAAAAGGCGGCATGGGCTATATGTCGGCCAGCGACCCCCGGATTCACTTTGGCCTCGCAAAGCGCACCAAGATCGAGTCGCTGGAAATCACCTGGCCCAGCGGGCAAGTGGACCGGTTGACGAATGTACCAATCAACCAGATCATCGCGGTCAAAGAGGGCACCGGAATTGTGCCGCGAAATTTTCCCAAGGTGACAATCCGATGACCATAGTTCTCCCGCGGCGGCGTTTTCTCGGCTCTTCCCTCGTTGCCCTCGGCGCAACCTTGCTCGACGCGCTGGCAACCCCAGTTTGGAAATGGAATCGCTCTGCGATCCTGGAGGCAAAGGCCCTTCCGAACGCGCCGGCGGCCTCGCCCGTCACTTTCGTTGATGTGGCTCGCGAAGCCGGCCTCACGATTCCCAACGTGTGGGGCGGCATGGAGCACAAGCGCCTCATCATTGAAGCCAAGGGCAGCGGGATCGGCTTCTTCGACTACGACAATGACGGCTGGCTGGATATTTACCTGACCAACGGGACGCTGCTGGACGCCAAGTGGCCAACGGGCGCCGCCCCAACCTCGCACCTGTACAAAAACAATCGCGACGGCACCTTCACCGACGTCACGGAAAAATCCGGAATGGGCAGGACCGGCTGGCAAACAGGCTTGTGTGTGGGCGACTACGACAACGACGGCTGGGACGATCTGTTCTGCTGCTTCTGGGGACACAACATCCTTTTCCACAACAATGGCGACGGCACGTTTACCGACGTGGCGCGCAAGGCCGGCCTCTACAGTGAGAACGTTCGCTGGGGCACAGGCTGCACGTGGTTCGATTATGACCGCGATGGGCACTTGGATCTTTTCGTGTGCAACTATATCAAGCTCGATCCGGCACACACGCCTGCTCCCGGAGATGCCGCGTCCTGCCAGTGGAAAGGTATCCCCGTGATGTGCGGTCCTCGGGGACTCCCCGGCGACACCAACTTGCTCTATCACAACAACGGCGATGGGACGTTTACCGACGTCACCGAGAAGGCGGGCATCCTGAAGCCCGGCCCGCGGTATTCCATCACGGCGGTTTCCTACGATTTCGATAACGACGGATGGCCGGATATTTACGTGGCCGTGGATTCCGAACCGAGCATCCTCTTTCAGAACAACCACGACGGCACGTTTACCGATGTCGCCATGATCGCGGGTTGCGCCTACAACGAGAATGGGCATGAGCAGGCAGGGATGGGCATAGCCGTCGGCGACTACGATTGCGACGGCTGGCTCGACATCTTTAAGACCAACTTTGCCGACGACACCTGCAATCTGTACCACAACAACGGCGACGGCACGTTCACCGATGCGGCGTTTGAGTCCGGTGTAGGCATCATCAACCAGTACGTCGCGTGGGGCTGCGGCTTCCTCGATTACGACAATGATGGTTGGCCGGACATTCTGCAGGTCAATGGACATGTTTATCCGGAAATTGACACGCAGCATACCGGGCAATCCTTCAAGAACCCGCGCTTGGTGTACAAGAATCTGGGTGGCGGCAGATTCAAGGACGTTTCCTCTGAATTGGGGCCGGGGATCAGCGAGCGTTTTTCCAGCCGTGGCGCGGCCTTCGGCGATTACGACAATGACGGCGATATCGATGCGCTCGTTCTGAACATGAGCGATGTGCCGTCGCTGCTGCGCAATGATGGCGGCAACGCGCAGAACTGGATCAAGGTCAAATTAGTCGGCACGAAGTGCAATCGCACGGCCATCGGAGCTCGCGTGCGCGTGGTGACGGGCAATCACTCCCAAATAGATGAGGTTCACAGTGGCGGCAGCGTGATGTCGCAGTCCGACCTTCGGCTGCACTTCGGCTTGGGCAAGGCGCAAGCGGTCGATGTGCTCGAGGTCAAATGGCCCACCACGCAAAAGGTCGAGCGCTTCACGCAGGTGAAGGCTAATCAGATCCTCACCATCCGCGAAGGCAGCGGCATTGTGGACTCGTTCAAGCCACCGTCAAAGTAGAGTGTCAGTCCTTGATGATTCGCAATTCGTCCTTGAATGCTTCCGATTCGTCCTTAATCAGTCCCAATTCGCTGTGGAATCGATGCTTGGTGTCATCAACCTCCAGCCGATTCTTGAGGACGAGTTTTGCTTCCTCGGCGGCAGCGAGCAATTCCGGATGCTTGTCGATGTCGCTTGAAGACATCACGGCATTTGCGAGGCGCTGCAGGCAGTTCTCCAACTCAGTGATGCGCTTCACGACCTCGGGCGCGGACGTCTGCGCCCTGACGTAGGCATCGAGTTCGACTTCGCCTTCGATCTTTTCTACGTATTCGGAGATGGTGGTTTCACCATCGTTTACTGGATGGACGACCTGCGGGACGACACCCGCCAGTGGATTAGGATTCGCCATGCAAGGGATTATAAATCGGAAAACCGTCAAGGTGAAAGGTCCAGTGGAGAGGTTCGGACACCAGCCATTGCCTATTCTGTGTCGCTCCAGGTTTCTAAGCGGGCATACGTTCCATTCGTGTTGTATAACTCAGAAATGACCAGTTCTTCGGACACGATTATTTCCGGTTCTGCAACAAACCCGGGAAACGAAATGACTGCTGCGGAAAGGCGTCAGCGATGGTTCGAGGTCTGCCTTGTATTGCTGGTCGCCTGTGGAGGTTTTTTCTTACGTAGTCTCTATCTTCTGATGGATGGTCCGGGCGCAAAAGAACAAATTTCCAGCTTCCGATGGACCGGGGGCATCGTGCAGGAAGTCGCGGCCCTGCTTTTGCTCGGATATGTATTGTCGCGTCGCGGCCTGAGGTTCGCCAAACTTGGCTTTCGTTGGTCTCTGCGTGACGCCGCAATGGGTCTGCTAAACATAGCGTCTTAAGTGATTGCGCATAGACGGCGTAGGGTTTCGTTTCCGCCACGCCAGTTTTCAAACTGCGTCTCGACGACAGCGACGACCTCCTCCAGTATAGGAAAGTATCGGTTGTGCA
>Ga0208189_1000206_pt1 | contig 37198 bp, 37 predicted proteins | sample June2015DPH_10_5_FD_184702 | JGI IMG/M metagenome (GOLD analysis project Ga0208189, IMG submission 184702) | Peatland microbial communities from SPRUCE experiment site at the Marcell Experimental Forest, Minnesota, USA - June2015DPH_10_40... | ecosystem: Environmental > Terrestrial > Soil >... | reverse complement strand
TTCCGGGCTTCCAGCGGCTTGATCACTCGCACCGCTGCCGGATATAACTACGGTGGCAACTGGGCAAGTTCCACCGGCTGGACTTTCACCAGCTAGAACAGCCACTAGCATCGCTGCACGGACCTTCCCGACGTTATTCTGAGAATCTTTCCTTGGATGCTTGATCCCATACCCCGGCGGTCCCACGGAGTGCTCTTGCCTGGTTCTTCCCCAGTGTCTTCGGCCTTCCCCAGTAGAGGCTTGGGTCGGCTTCCCGCTAATTGATCCGCTTGAAACGACTTCTTGCGGGCCGAAAATTTCGGGGCGGCAGATATTTCTTTATGTTCAGGCCTCCAAGTTTGCTGGCCCCCCAGGTCGTCCCTACCGCTGCGCATACTGCCTCAGGGCAGCCCGGGCTTTTACGTCCGGGCAGAACGTGCTTCGTCACCTCCGCACGCACCGGATATACTAACCGTCCGAATTCAGGCAATTGACGGTACAGGGACTTTCTCCCTGTTAGTCTCAGTCTTGTCGGCTGCTCCCCTCCACGAGATCCGGCTCGATCCACCTCCCATGCGACTCGCGCGCGACCTGGGCGTAGTTCGGTTTCAGCGCGAGCATATCCCGGAGCGCCTTGCGAGCCTCCTCCATCATTACTAATCTCTGGAGAGCGTGATCACCTCCGGACGGCCGACAATCCGGGAATTATCGGATCCTCCATTTTGTTTAAGTTACTTCTGCGAATTCGCGCCCTCCGGCATAGACATTCCGCCGATGATGTGCCAATCCTTCCCGTCCCTGAGCAAGGTATGCGTGACGCGGAGGGTGTGCATCGCCCCATTGCCATCCTTGTCCGACCATTTGTACGTGATCCAGTAACACGTCACCGCCACGTCGCCATTCACTTGAATCGCAGCAGGTTTAAATTCAACGCTCTTGAACGCCAAGCCCTTACTGGTTTGCGCGGTAATCCAGTCTGTTATGTGGTCTTTGTGAACCGGTGCAGCATTGACCGAGGGCCAGCCAAGGAAATCTTTGTGCCAAAGACTTAAATAGGCGGGCAGATCGTTGTCCTGAACGTAGTTCCAATAAGTGTGCTCAAGCTTCCAAAGCGTTTGCTCGTTTTCTGATGCCTGTGTTTGGGTTGTCCCTTGCAAGGAAATCACCAAAAAGGCAGCCAGTAAAAATGGCGGCACAATCCCTATCCGGCCGTTTAGCATCTTCGCCTCCGTCACCTGCGCAAAATGGATTTTGAGTCGAGATGTAAGGAGTCTATATCCGAAATCGGACTAACCGTCCAGTAGTCTCGGAGAAGCGGCGCGCGCCTCTCGCTGGAAGCGCTCAAGCAACTGGCTGTCCTGCGCCATTTCAGAAGGGAGAAACTTCAGGGCCACTCGGCGGCCGAGTTGGGAGTCCTGGGCTTCGTACACCACACCCATGCCACCCGAGCCCAGTTTCCGGAGAATCTTGTAATGCAAGAGGGACTGGCCGATGAGGGCATCGTGGTTCATATCAGCCGGTTGATAGGATCCGGCGGATTGGTGCCGTCAAGGAAACCGGTTGGGGCGCCGAATTAGTTTACGGTTTGCGAAATCGTCACGTTGCGCGGTTCGTTTGAGCCGCTGAAATTGACTGTAGCCAACACGCCGACTCGGGTGCCCGGCGCAACAAAGCCTGCCACACCCGTGACCTCGTTCACGTTGACGGAAACGGTTCGCATACCCATCGGAATCAGGGATGACGGGACTGATCCACCGTCTTCTGCCGCTAGTTTGTAGGGCAGAACCAAATCTCCCTTTTCGATGCTGGTCACGTTCAAACCGGCAGCAGCCGGCCCGGGTATTTGATGGTGTAGACAAAGCCCCAGAGCGCTTTCAACCGAACCATTGCCCGCTACGATCGATTCGGAATCCTCCAGGCGGGTCCCAAGTTCCCGCTGCTGCTATCTCAACGCTACAACTGCCAGGCGTGATCCACGCTTGAACGAACAGACCCAACTGCGGCATTGGAAGACCACCACGGGCGGATTCTCAAGGAGCCTTACTGCAACCAGGAGCAGGCCGTGGTAACCAGTCGGTGACATCGACTTCAGGTCGCATAAATTCCTTTGTGCTTTCTTCCTGGATTAGAACTTTGTTATTAGGTCACTCGGCGAACGAGCAGCTCAATTTGCGTGGACCTGCGTATTCGAGGAAGGAAACTGCAAAGAGACAGCGTCGGTGCCGACGAAGCTCACCGTGACGCTGGTCTCCCGCTCAGTTAACCGCTCCCTGCCCGGGAATGAACTGTAGTGCCAGAGGCGCACAGCTTGCGCCGCTGCTTCCGCGAGGGGCTGTTTCCCGCTGAGCGCGTGAATTTGCTCCACCACTCCATTAGCCGCGATGATGATTTGTAATCGAACTTTACCTCTGATGCTGTCATCCGGGGCCACGGGATAAACCACGTGTCCTATTGGGGTTTCGGCAACTTGCACACGCGACGCGGAAGAGGCCAAGGTTCTTGTGAGCAAACCCGGCATGGGATGTGGCCTGGGCGTGAGGCGGGCGAGATCCTCGGCGCTGGGCGGAGCAGGTTCAGGAGGCTGAATTGCCACGCGTCCGGACTCATAGAAAGTTTCGAGATAGAGAGACAACCCTAGCGCCAAGCCGAGGAATAGCAAGCCAAAGCTCAAGCCCCAGCGGATCCGGGAATGAGCTGCCAATTGAATAAATTTGTGTGTTGCGCCTCGAGTGGAAGCTGCCACTTTAGGAGAAAAGGGAGATGGCGGAAGTTCCACACCCCAAATGTTTCGTCGGTAGTCGAGCGCTTCGATTCCAGCCTGATTTTCGTTGGCCGCAAGATGCTTGCTCCAAATGACACGGAAAGACGCTTTGTGCTGTCCTCGTTGTAATGCAATGGTCTGCCCGGGAGAAAGCTTCGTGCGCAATCCGCCCAGCCGGCCGCCGATGTGACTGATATCAACGGTGTGCGCCCATTGCGAGGGCAGAGTTTCGCCATCCTGCCCGTTCAGCCACACGCGCAGTGGCAAGACCATCTTGGTGCGAGAACAGCGTTGACTTCCTTCGGGCATCAGGAATAGCTTACCTTAAGTCCGAAACCTAAAACCTGTTACCGAAGTTATCGCGAACAACTCCTCTCGAAACAAGAAATGGGTTGTTGGGCAAGTTCCTGGTTTCGGTGAGCGTGGCCGAACGCCCAGTTCCCTCTAACAGGGTCCTGTTTCAGCAGCAACTACTCCCCGGGATCCTACTTCAAAAGGCGGGGAGGAATTGACCGTGGACGCCTTGCTTACCGCAGGGTCGTACAACGCGGTGATACGATCCAGGTCAGCGCTGACCTCACCAACGTGCAGGACAACACGGACATTTGGGGCGAGCAGTATGAGCGCAAAGCCTCTCACATCCTCTCCTTGCAACAGCAGATCGTGTCAAGGGAAAACGCAACTCTCCTGACGCGCGCTCGTGAGAGCGCGCGCAGCGTGTCAAAAAAATGGCGGCTCTCCCGATGCGAGCGAGCCGCGCCATGTCTACAAGGGGCGATCGATCGTGCCCTGCTGCCAGACTGCGTCGTAACGCACCTCGTCGCCCGGCAGTACATATGCATTGAGAATGTAAAGCCGCCAACCCTCTGTCCATAGCGTGTTGTACTCGGTCTGGAAATCCGCGAATGTCCAGTCGTACACCTGGATTTCGCCGTGTGTCGCCGGCCGCCAAACCGCGTTGTAGCGCACCGTCCCGTCGGATATGACATACGAATCGAGAATGTACAGGCGCCAGCCCTCTGTCCATAACTTGTTATACTCGGTCTGGAAATCGGTCAGCGTCCATCCGTAGACCTGAGTTTCGCCCGAATCCCCTGGCCGAAACACCGCGTTGTAAAGCACGTCGCCGTTAGGCAATACGTACGATTGCAGAATGGACAACCGCCAGCCTTCCGGATAGAGCGTGTTATAGGTGCTCCGGAATTGCGCGTAAGTTACTCCGTAGAGCTGCTGCTCACCCAGATTCCCCGGTCGAAACACCGCGTTGTAAAGCACATCGCCGTTGGGCAAAACGTACGATTGAAGAATGTACAGCCGCCAGCCTTCCGGAAACAGCGTATTGTACGTACTCCGGAATTGCGCGTAGGTTACTCCATAGAGCTGCTCCTCACCCGTATTCCCTGTTGGCCGCCACACCGCGTTGTAAAGCACATTGCCGTCGGACAACACGTACGATTGAAGACTGTACAGACGCCAGCCTTCTGGAAACAACGTGTTGTACTCGGCCCTGTAATCTGCGTACGTCCACCCGTAGACTTGGATTTCGTCGAGGCTCGTGTACCCCGTGGTTGAACAGGTGCCTCCGTCGGTATTGTCGATGGCGGGGGGGATCGGCCCGAAGGATAGGTTGATTGGGCTTGCGGTGTCACACTGGTCTACCGCCTCGTCCCACCCCAGAAAATTGTTGACTGCCGGATCGGCAGAGGACTCGAAGATTTCGTGAGCGATCACAACTTGTTCCTGATCCTCCGGGATGACCGCCCAGAAGGCGGAGGTCGATTGCGAAGCGTGGTACCCCCCACATCCATCGCACCCAGTGACGGTGAAACCGTGTGCGGGGAACACCACGATCAGCGTGTTAGGTCCGAAAGCCGGGAGGGTCCCGCTCTTTTGGTTGGAGTGAATGATACTGAGGAGAGCGCTACGAGATAGGGCTTTGGGTTTCGCGTTCGGGCTCGCCGTGGCCGCCGCTGCCACAGTGACCTGGTTCACACCGTACTGTTTCATCATCGGCTGCTCGGAGGCGGGTGCATTCTCCCCCGACAGGTACGCCGCTAGATTAACGACATAGGTCTGCTGCGTAGTGATGTCCGATTCGGCCCAATTGCCATAGTACAGCGGGTAAATTTCGAACGTTTGCAGGAACGGTCCGCCGTGGTACTGAAGCGCCGTTGTAGCCCAGCCGAGCTTGGGGGCAAGCATACTTAGGATGCCGATCAGAAACGCTGCAGACAAACTTGCGATTTTTCGCATCTCAACTCTGCTTCGAACCTCAATTGTCGTTTTCATTTTGATTCTCCTTAAGTGATTTGTTTCTTGGTGAATCCTTTTACTCAATTCCCTGGTCGTGACTACTATTTCCCCGGCAGTGAGCCTTTGATCACGCCGGTCCCGGGCAACCTATTTACGCTGCGAGCCAACTCCAGCAAGGACTCCAGACAAATAAGCGGTGTGCCGTCGGAGGCAACAGGCATATGCAAGTCCGACGGCGCCGCACCATGCGTCAAGTCCACCCGCAGCGAGTTGGCGAGCAGAGACGCCGTTTGCCAGGTGACGACCTCGACCTCGGTGTCACACTGCTGGCACCACGTTCGGCCAACCCCGGCGGCATGAATCTCCACTCGCCGGTCGGTCTGGATGGTGATCTCGATTTTTCTCGGCTTTGGCATCGCCTTGTCCTTTATCTGGTGCGTGGTCTCGTGGTAAATTCGGGGCCACTTAACCCGGGCATCTGGCCTAACCGCCTCGACGTGCGGCAGAATGCCCCGGTGGACGGATCAAAGTCCTCAAGAATGGTTCAAAAAGTTCTCAAAAGTGCCTCAATGCGGCTATGAGCAAGGAAAATAAGAACTTCTACGAGTTCGGCCCCTTCCGGATTGACCTCGAGGAAAGGCAGTTGTTGCGCGGGCAGAACCCTATTCCGCTTACTCCCAAAGCCTTTGAGACGCTTTTGATCCTGATTCGCAGCAGTGAGCGGATCGTCCTGAAAGATGACTTGATGAAAGCCCTGTGGCCCGACAGCTTTGTCGAGGAATCAAACCTCACCCAGAACATCTTTGTGCTACGGAAGGCACTGGGGGAGAGTGCGCAGGGCGCCCGCTACATCGCGACGGTTCCGGGAAGGGGTTACCGCTTCACGGAAAAGGTTCGGGACGTGACGGATGAGCCGACCGACCTTGTCATCGAAAGCCACTCCATCCAGAAGGTGACCATTGAGGAGAGCAAGCCGCAGCGCAATCTCCTGGCGGTGAGTTTGACGGCGATCGCGCTTGCGGGTCTGGTTGGTCTTCTCCTTTATTACGTCGTCCGCAATCGCCAGTTGCGTGCCAGACGAGAGACAGCTTCCTCTGCTGCGGTTCAGAGCACAAAGTCTCGCCGCGCCATCGCCGTTCTCGGTTTTCGCAATCTTTCCGGGAACCCCGACAAAGAATGGCTGTCCACGGCACTGGCGGAAATGGTCAGCACCGAGCTGGCTGCGGGAGAAAAGCTTCGCCTGATCTCAGGCGAGGACATTGCCCACACCAGGCGCGATCTCGCGCTCGCCGACACGGGAACTTTCTCCAAAGACACGCTGGCGAGTATGCGTAAGCACATGGGCAGCGACCTGGTGGTGCTCGGATCCTACACAGTCCTCAGCGGGAAGTCCAAGTCCAATGAAAGCATTCGCCTTGACCTCCGAGTCCAAAATGCATCCGCCGGAGAGACGGTCGCCGAGGTCGCGGCCACGGGAGCCGAAGATGACCTGTTTGATCTGGTCTCGCAAGCCGGAGCGCGCCTGCGGGAGAAACTGGGCGTGGAAGCGGTGTCTCCGCCCGACGCCGTGAGCATACGAGCGTCGTTGCCGGATAACCCGGAAGCCGCGCGCTTGTACGCCGAGGGTCTTGCGAAATTCCGGGTCTTCGATTTTTTGGCGGCGCGCGATCTGCTGCAGCAGGCGGTGGCGGCCGATCCGAAATATCCCTTGTCGCACGAGGCCCTGGCAAGTGCGTGGACTGCGCTCGGCTACAATGCCAAGGCGAAGGCGGAGGCCGCCAAGGCTTTCCAGTTATCGGGCAAGCTCAGATACGAGGAGCGGCTGGTGGTGGAGGGGCGTTATCGCAGCACCACTCTCGACTACGCTAAAGCTATCGAGGTCTATCGCACTCTGTCTAGCTTGTTTCCCGACAAACTCGATTATGGGTTGAGCCTGGCCGACATGCAGGATTACGCGGGCAAGCCGGCCGATTCCATCAGTACATTGGAAACTTTGCAAAAACTTCCCGCGCCGGCCGGCGCCGATCCTGGAATCGACTTGCGACTGGCATCGGCCCTGTCGGATTCCGACCATGCCAAAGCGCTCGCCGCCGACGAGCAAGCCATAAAGAAGGGACTAGCGTCCGGTGCGAAATTGCTGGTTGCCCGGGCCAATGGAAACAAGTGCGTTAACCTCGTCGCCATTGGCAAAATCAATGAGGGTATCGCGGCCTGCCAGGAGGCCCAGCAACTCTATGCCGCGGCCGGTGATCGCAACGGAGTGGGGAAAATACTGAACGATATCGGCTATGCGCACGTTCAGCAGGGAAACCTTGCCGAGACCGAGCATTTGTGGCAGGAGGCGGCGCAAACTTTTCGCGAGGTTGGCAACGATGACAATGTCGCCACCAGCCTGGCCAATTTTGCGGCTGTAGTCTATGTCGAGGGGAATCTCGCCAAAGCGAAAGATCTTCTCCGCGAGGCGCTTCCCAGATACCACAAGGTTGAGGATAGCGAAGGCGAAGCTCTAACCCTGATCAATCTTGGTGAACTGCAGGCCGACCAGGCAGACTTGAGCGTCGCCGTCGCCACCTATCGGCAGGCCCTCGAACTGGCACAACGGATCGATGATAAGCACGCCGTGGGATACGTGCTGGCCGGACTCGGTCAGCCGCGTCTCCAGCAAGGAGACCTGGCGGGGGCGCGGAAAGCGTTCGAGCAGTCCCTCGCGATTCGCAACGAACTGGGCGAAAAGCCAACGGCGGCTGAGTCTCGAACTTATCTGGCCGAAGAATCCATCGAAGAGGGCCACGCCGCTGCCGCCGAAAAGTCGGCCCGTGAGGCCATGATGGAGTTTCGCAGCGAGCAACAAGCCGACGATGAGCTGACCGCGGCCGCAGTCCTGATCGAGGCATTGCTGGCGCAAGGCAAAGCGGCGGACGCCAAAACCGCGGCCGATGCCGAAGTCGAGATCGCAGCGAAGAACCAGAATCGGCCCGTTAGTATCAAGTTTGCAAACGCTTCCGCTCGCGCCCTCGCCGCATCCGGCAACCTCGCGGAGGCTAAGTCGAATCTCGAAGCCATCTTGAAGGGCGAGATCAAGCAAGGTTTTCTTGCCGATCAATTCGAGACTCGTCTCGCACTCGCTGAAATAGAAATGAAATCAGGACACGCGGCAGCCGCCCAAGCTCAGCTCGCAGCCCTCAAGCGCGATGCTCAGGCGCGGGGCCTGGGCCTGATTGTCCGAAAAGCAGGGGAGTTGCAAAGGTCTGCGCCGGACAACACATAAGATTTCAAACCGGAATTCCGGGTCCGCTGCGAACGCCGGCGGCTACCCCAAAATGAGCAGATCTCGACCACCGTCTCGAAGCATCGGTTCCTGACTGTAGATTTAATCAATTCAATCGTCCTGGCACGTCGTATCATGCCCGGCCCCTGTGCATCTGCGCAGCTCGAAGTAAGCCAGAAGACCGGTACTAGTAAGCGACATGGATTCGCGACATTGGTTTGGCCCGATTGCCGTCGGACGACGGGCAACCCTTCCATAATCCGGTGAGGGAAGGGTTGCCGACAACCAACCCAGTCCCCAATGCGGTTTTCTTAAAGGGCTTCGTTTGGGAGGGTCACGCGTGATAGGGATAGCTATGCAAATCTTAAGGTTTATCCGTCCCGCCGGGAGCGATCACCATTGAAAGGCTGCGAATGCTGTCCCGGAGTTTGTTCAGAGTCTGGGATGCCAGATTGCCGAGGGGATTCTCTTTCTCTTCGACATCACTGAACCCCGCCTTTTCCATTTGCCTGGCGGCAGCGCTGAATCGTTCGGAACTCACGTCGTCCATCCCAATGAAGCGGAACGCTTGAGCAAGTGGTATCCCATCAGCTCCACGGTGCATGAATTCGATTTGTGCAGTCACTTTCCCAAACACAGTGCCCAAATCCATTTGCGCCAGCGTTCCCTCAGGAATAGGACCATTGGAAAGGATAGCAGAGCCTCCAGTAAGGGAGAGACGTCGAATTAGGCCAACAAATTTGTTGCTATCGACGGTGAATATTGCCCGCTCGTTATTGGGGACACGGATGCGTGGCGGCCTGGTGCGCTTATAAGGCTTCTGTAACTTTCTTGCCACAACAAGCAGCATTACAACTGAACGTAGTGGGGTCAATGTTACTTAAGTGTTCTAAATAGTAATCTTTTTAGCTCAGTTTCCGGCTTGCATGACAAAAAAGGACAGCGCGTGGCAGGTGCCCGTTGGCAGCTCCAAACTGCAAAGGCCCGCTTCAGCGAGCTCTTTCGCCGTGGATGCCAGTGATTGAGCGGGCGATCGAGACGGCGGCTTTGATGCTCGGGAGCGCCCGCTCCCGAGGATACTGTTTGGAGATGATCTGTGCGGACTTCCTGGCGGGAGCCAACCTGGACCACGGAGACCCGGAGATGCTGTTCTCGATGACGAGGTTCTTCAAGCTTCTGCCTGAAGAGCAAAGGCAGAAGTTCCTGTCCTGCTTACATCAGGAAGCTTCGTGACAGAAATGGTTCCGAAGCGCCCACCCTTGCGGGTAGGTCCCCACTCGTATAAGGAGCTTTGTCGCCTGGTCTTAGCGCGAGACAACTGGAGATGCCAGGTCCGTGGCTCAAGAAACAATCTGCAGGTACACCACCAGCGACTAAGCAGTCAGCAGGGCTCGGACGAGGATTCTAATCTAATCACGCTGTGTGCCCGCTGCCATGCACAACTGCATGGCAGCCGCAGTGAGAATTGTCGGCTAAGGGAATGACAAAAAGGGTCCCGTGCAGTCAGCACGATCAGTGTCGATACAATGTAGGCGTCGGTGTGTACGTTAATATCGTCAATATCGTCCAAGAATAGTGCCGATCACCGGCAATATGCTCGTTGTCACGGCAGCCGTTGCAATAGTGTAGCTACCCCGCACCGATGCATACAGGCGGAATTGGCTCCAGTCCGACTGATCACGCCTGAGTCTGGTACGCTGTTGAACCGTACGTTGGGGGCAGCTAGGATAGGACAATCAGCAGGCTTCCATCTGCTCGTAAACGCGGAGGAGAAATGATCCGCTTCACAGTGAACGGCACGGAAAGGACCTACGACGGCGATCCCGAGATGCCGCTGCTGTGGTACCTGCGCGATATCGCCGGATTCACCGGCACAAAGTTTGGCTGCGGCATGTCTCTATGCGGAGCCTGCACGGTCCATCAGAACGGTGAAGCGGTGCGATCCTGTTCCGTCGCGATGAAAGAGCTAGAAGGAACCAGCATCACCACGATCGAAGGGATCTCCGCTACAGGACTGCACCCCGTGCAAAAGGCCTGGATGGAGATCAAGGTCCCGCAATGCGGATATTGCCAGACCGGCCAGATCATGCAGGCCATCGCTTTTCTGAGGCAGAATCACAATCCCAGCGACCAGCAGATCGACGAGGCAATGTCGGGCAATCTCTGCCGCTGCGGAACCTACCAGCGCATTCGAGCGGCGATTCACCAGGCTGCGAAGGAGATGGCATGAACAACATCCAGAATGTCAGCCGCCGCGGATTTCTGAAGGGCGCCGTCGCAGCTGGGACGTTTGTGCTGGGTGCACGCCTCGTACCCGAACCGCTTTGGGCCGACATACTCAATGATGCCCCAGACCTTTTTCAGCCAGGTATCTTCCTCAGTATCGCAAGTGACGGCACCATCACCATCGTTGCTCATCGCTCCGAGATGGGTTGTGGCAGCCGCACAGCGCTGCCCCTGGTCGTAGCCGACGAACTCGATGCCGATTGGTCGAAGGTCAAGATTGACCAAGCCATCGGCGACGCCAAGTATGGCGATCAGGATACCGACGGCTCACACTCGGTTCGCAGTTTCTTCGACCAGATGCGCCAGGTCGGCGCTACCGGCCGCGTCATGCTGATCACCGCGGCCGCCAGGAAATGGCGTGTAGCGGAGAAAGAGTGCACTACCGAGCCGGGCTTCGTCGTGCACAAGGCAAGCGCCCGCAAGCTTAGTTACGGCGAACTGTCGGCCGCCGCCGCCAAACTGCGTGTTCCCAGGAAGGAAGATGTTCCGCTCAAGAGCCGGTCGGAGTGGCGCTACATCGGCAAAGACAACGCCCTGTTCGATCTCCCGGATATCGTCACTGGCAAAGCCACGTTCGGCATGGATGCCAAGATGCCCGGCATGGTATATGCCTCCATCGAGCATCCGCCCGTCCTCGGACAGAAGATTAAGTCCTATGACGACAAGGCGGCTCTGAAGGTGCGCGGCGTGAAGCAGACGCTGACCATCGAGACGTTCAAACCGCCGCACCACTTCCAACCACTGGGCGGGGTCGCCGTCATCGCCGATGACACCTGGGCTGCCTTTCAAGGGCGCAAGGCTTTGAAGGTCAATTGGGACACCAGTCCCAACGCGGTCTACAACTCCGATCAGTTCCGCAAGACACTTGAATCCACGGCCCGTCAGCCGGGCAAAGTAGTCCGCAACGTGGGCGACGTGGACGCGGAATTTGCCAAGGGCGGCAAGATCATCGAGGCGGAATTTTACGCTCCGCATCTCGCGCATGCCTCGATGGAGCCACCGGTCGCCGTCGCCGAATACCGCGATGGCAAGGTTCTGGCATGGGCCCCGACTCAGAGCCCGCAAGCCGTGCAGGAAACGATTGCCAGTGTATTGGGCGTTAAGAAAGAGGACGTCACCTGCCACGTCACCCTGCTCGGCGGAGCCTTCGGCCGGAAATCAAAACCCGACCAGGTCGCGGAAGCAGCCGTTCTCTCGAAACAGCTCGGCAAGCCAGTGAAGGTTGTCTGGACCCGTGAAGACGACATCCAATTCGACTTCTTCCACTCGGTCGCCGCCATGTATATGAAGGCGGCGGTTGGACCGGACGGCAAGCCGACGGCCTGGCTGCAGCGCACCGCCTATCCTCCGATCGGCTCCACCTTCGATGTGAACGCCAAGTACGCTGATGATGAAATGGGCCTGGGCTGGAACAACCTGCCATTCGACATTCCTAATCATCGCGCCGAGAATGGACCCGCCGACGCCCATGTACGCATCGGTTGGTTGCGCAGCGTTGCCAACATCTATCACGCGTTTGCCATTCACTCTTTCGCCGACGAACTGGCCAACGCCGCCAACAAGGACTCCGTGCAATACCTGCTTGAGCTGATTGGCCCCCCACGCATCGTCCCGCTGAAGGCCGAGCCAGACGAGCAGGAAGAACAGAAGCGCTATCCGCTCGATACAGCCCGCCTGCGTCGCGTAGTGGAAATGGTGGCGGAAAAGTCAGGCTGGGGAAAAAGTCCTAGTGGGAAAGGACATGGCTTCGGTGTCGCCGCACACCGCGCCTTCCTGACTTACGTGGCTACGGTGGTGGAAGTCGAAGTAGACGAAAAGGGTCAGGTGCAAATCCCCAATGTCTGGACAGCGGTCGATACTGGGACGGTCGTCGCGCCCGACAACGTCCGCAACCAGATCGAGGGAGCTGCCAACTTCGGCGCAAGTCTCGCCCTCCTCAGCGAGATCACTGTCACCAATGGGGTAGTGAACCAGAGCAACTTTAACGACTATGAGCTCGTTCGCATGAACAGCGCTCCGAAACACACCAGCGTTTACATCGTCGAGAGCGATGCTCCTCCTGCTGGCGTGGGAGAGCCCGGAGTGCCGCCGTTTGCTCCGGCTTTTTACAACGCCATCCATGCAGCAACCGGCAAACGCATCCGCGAAATGCCGCTCTCGAAGACGCAGCTGGTCTAACCGCCGCGAGACCAACCTCGAGGGAGGGAGCTGAGATCCGCCCCCTCTCGCCTTCTCGGCTCCAAGTCTTGCTTGCGTCGTTCGTTTTTGACTACATTCCTGACTTCACAACAAGTTCGTCGCCACCCATCCTCCGAGCGCACAGTAGCAGCAGAACCATTTCGCATGCGACCATGATCCAAAGACCGCCTCCCGCGGCCCATTCGAAACCTATCGTCGGACACGGCAGATTGGCAGAGTCAGCAAATCGGCTTGTTGAACACAGAGCACCTGTTGGCTTTGTTTCGCAAGGAGCCCCTTATGAGAGCGTGCAATTTCGCCTTGTTCCTTATTATTAGCAGCCCAGCCGACGAAATCCGTGAAGTGGACACCCAGCATTCATCTCCGCCTCAAATTCCTGTGGTTTGTCCGGATCGGCCACTATCACCTCGCGGCAGTTACAGCGAAGGTTGCGCAGCTGCTGTCGCTTTGCGAATTCGGTCAGACTCCGCTCTACTCGCGCCAATCGCTTGCGCAGACTGAGAAGGATTCTTGACATCGATTCCATCCTGCCAAGGTTTTTCAGCACTTGGCGCAAATTCCGGCCTCTTGAATCATTCGGACACTTCCCTGAGAGAACCCATGACAGAGGAGAGGCTCCGAGACATGTTCCGACATCATTAGATGCCACGTTGAAGCAGATGTTAACGTTACCGTGAGAGCCTTTTGGGGCACGCACCTTGGTGCGCAGGCGACGGTACTTGGCTCCAACGAAACCTTATTTCTCCGGCAATCCGTGGAAAGGTTGGGAGCATCCCTACGGGGCCAGCCCCCATAAGCGCTAACTTAAGAGGCAAGTTGTCCGCTCTTGCGACTATTCTCGGGACATGGCTATCGCAAGAGAAAACCGGAAAATACTTGCTACGCTGTTACCTCCCGACCTCCAGATTGGCAACAAACAGCGCGTCCATCGGGAACAATTGAGCGTTTGCGGGATTCCGGTCCCCGGAGGAGCTGCTGCGTCCGCTATTGCTCCGTGTTGCTTACTCGCTGCGGGGAAACGGCGTTTCACGTTAGGTTGGTTGACTGGGCAGCGCGCACGGATTTGTCTACGAGCGCACACGTTGTTGGCGATTATCTGATCCTGCCGCCCAGGCCCTGTTTTCGTGGGACAGCGCGCTACAGCGCTGCGAGGCGGGTCGAGGATAAGAGGTGTTTTGAGAACGGAGTGGCGGCGGCGATCAGGGCTACAAGTGAGCCGGTCTTGGAGCCAGGCGGATCGGGTCTACGTTCAGCAAGATTAAAGCCAGGATCCGAGAGCACAGGGCCTAATTGAGCTTTCTCGACAGCCAGCCTATACGTGTTAGGTATTGCATCGCCCAACTGCCTCGACGAGGACCTTAAAGTTATGTTCCAGGCAATGTTCTGATTTCTCAAAGTACTTGGCTGCCCCCGCATTTAGTAGCTTGTCCTCGTTCTTTTGTGAGAGGCCGGTGAGGACGAATATTGTATCCTTCGTACACCCCATCTTCAGTGCTAAGAGTACCTCGATTCCCGACATTATCAGTAGCATCATATCAAGTAAGATCAGGTCGGGAAGTGTCTGACGACCGGCGATCAGCCCTTCCTTACCATCACCGGCCAAAGTCACTTCATGTCCTGCACTAAACTAGAGCTCTTTTCATGCCAGCTTGAATGATTCTGCTATCGTCAATGACAAGAATTCTCATAAGCCGTACTACTCTAGCTCGGAAGAAACGGTCGCTCTTTGAGCAGCGTTACACTACAGAAACTCGGTTTCTTCCTCCATTCTTAGCCTCATACAACGCTTTATCCGCCGCCAGAAGCATTTCTTTCTCCGAAGCAGCGGCGGCTCCTGCTAAAACCGTGGCGCCGATGCTAGCGGTCACTGGAATCTCAGAACTCGCAGTAAGGATCGGTGCGGATGCAATTGCCAACCGAATTCTGTTTGCGCTTTGCTCAACTTCAACTTCGTTGCAAGCGGGGAGCACTACTAAGAATTCTTCCCCTCCATAACGCCCAACCAGGTCATAGGAGCGGACACTGTGGACAATACGGTTTGCAACCTCCCGAAGAACAACATCGCCAGTTAAATGTCCGAAGGTGTCATTGATCTTCTTGAAGTGGTCCAGATCGAGCATCAGGACCGATGTCGACGTCTTTGCTCGTGCGGCACGCTCCAGTTCTCGATGCAGCAGGTCCAAAACTGCTCCCCGATTCCAGATACCGGTGAGCACATCATGCGTCGCTTGAAATCGAAGTTCGTCGCGAGCATTGATCAAATCCTGCTGCAGCGTGAGAATGCGCCGACCGACCCGCAATCGGGCTCGTAATTCATTCCGGTCAAATGGCTTGGTCAGATAATCGTCAGCTCCCGCCTCCAGCCCCATCACCACGTCTCGTTTGTCGTCCTTCCCGGTCGCCAACAAGATGTACTGATAGGGGGACCTCTGCCGTTCGCGAATCCTGCGGCACAGCTCCGTGCCGTCAATCCCAGGCATTACCCAATCAAGGATTAGCAACTCGGGTGGATGCTCGTGCTGCAGGATGCTCCAGGCTTGGGCGCCGTCTTTCGCAATAATCACGCGATAACCCCAGCTCTCCAACCAGGTCTGAAGTATTCTGCGGAACATAGCGTCATCGTCGGCGATGAGCACATGGCCACTCGGACTATCCCCCGCTGGTTCCAGAGAATGGAGCGTCGTCAGCTGACCAGTACTCATTGTCCAGCCCCTGAGGACGCCGCCAAAATCTTTCCCGATTTCGGCTCGCGCATCGCTGCAATGATGGCAGAAATCTCAGGTTCGAAGGAGACGAATACCCGGGCTGCCTGCTCAAGGTTATGTCTCCGGCCCAGTTCCTCCAGTTCGCGAGCCTTCTGGGTCACGTCCGTGATCCCTAGATACCCCAATTCTCCTTTCATGCTGTGCGCTGTTTTCTCTACCGAATCGGCATCTCCTTGAGCTAAAGCGCGACGCAATGTCTCCATATGCGTGGGAGCCTGATCGACGAATATCTCGATCACTTCATGAAGGAGCTTTTCGTCGCCCCCGAGCCGCTCGAGCATTTGATTGAAATCTAAGGTCACCGACTTCGCCGATTGCGCTTCCCGGCGGACTTTCGTGTTCGTCAAACCAATGTCGGTGCTGGGTGAACCCATTGCCTTAGCGATTGCCAATTCCAGCTCTCTGCTATTGATCGGTTTCGACACGTATCCGTCCATCCCTGCCTCCAGGCAGCGCTCCCGGTCTCCTTTCACGGCATGGGCCGTGATGGCAATGATCGGCAAATGAAAGCGCGTGGTCGTCTCCTGCAGGCGAAGACTCTTGGTGGCAGTGAGGCCGTCCATTTGTGGCATCTGGATGTCCATCAGCACCAGATCGAAGGAATGAGCTGCCAGCAGCACCAGTGCCTCGGCCCCATTGTTTGCTACGGTAATCGCGTGCCCCATTTTTTCCAGCATCCGGGTGGCCACAACTTGATTCACCCGGTTGTCCTCTGCCAGCAGAATGTTAAGAAGCTTGCCTTGCGGCGGTTTCGACAGAGTTGTTGTCGTCGGTTGCGAGATCGCACGGTTCTGTCCCAGCACCGTCAAGATCGCTGACAACAGTTCCGCTTTTCGAATTGGTTTGAAAAGGTAGGACGTGATGCCCAATGCGCGGCAACGCTCGGCGTCTCCACGATGTCCCGCCGAGGTGAGCATCATAATCGCCATCATGCCGAACCCGGGCCGATGTCGAATTTCCTCGACCAGGGCGAAGCCGTCCATCTTCGGCATATGCATATCCGTCAGAATCAGCTGATATGGCTGTCCCCCTTGCTGAGCTGACATCAGTTCAGTCAGGGCCTGTTCGCCGCCCTCGACGCCTGTGCTTTCCACTTCCCAGCGTTTCAAAATCTCCTGTAAGATTCGCCGATTCGTGAAGTTGTCATCAACCACCAGGACCCTGAGGCTGCGCAGACGGTCGGTAGGAACAATCGTCTCAAGGTCAGGATCACTGTGAACAGCTCGTAGCTGGACAGTGAAGTGGAACTGGCTTCCCCGATCTACTTCACTCTCCAACCAGATTTTGCCGCCCATCATCGAGATGAGGCGGGCAGAGATGGTCAATCCCAAACCTGTGCCGCCATAGTTGCGCGTTGTGGATGTGTCCGCCTGGGTAAAAGGGTCGAATATGAATTTCTGCTTCTCGGGGGGAATTCCAATTCCAGTATCCGCCACTGTAATCCGCAGGATTCGCGTGCCGGCGGTATCAGCGGGTGCGCGACATGAAAGTGGGGATCAAGCGCGCCTGGCCTCCCAATAATCCTCAAACCGAGCGCTGAGCCGGCAGCAGCGGAGGGCGATGATGGCGTTGGCACCGCGAAGGGTCCAGAACATGCCGGACTGCTTGAGGCGGCTACCGATCACGGTTTTGCAACCCGCTTCGATCACACCCGAACCGACGAAGAGATGCTGGCGACGGAACTCGGGGTAGCGCATGCGCTCGGCGTTTCGTTGGAAGTAAGCAGCTGTTTTGCGGATAGTTTCGGTGAGTTCCGGCGAGGATGTTTCCAGGGAGCATAGATAGCTAACCAGTTTCTCGATTTTTCCGTCGTCAAGTTTGGGCTGATGGCGCAAGATCCATTGTTTCTGATGGGCATCATCGCCAGGGTAAAGGAGGCGGGCCAAGTCCCAGAGATGCTGGCGAGCGTGGAATAAATCTACGATCTGGTCGCCGCCGGGAAAATGCAGATCAGCGAGGTTCCAGATCCACTCGGCTCCATCGCCCATGATCACTTTCTTTTTGGCTCGGCTCCAGCCGCGATTCCAGGCTTCCGCATAGAGGCGTTTGCCGAACTCCTCTGCGGTCTCGATGGCTCCGGTGTAGGTGGTCGAGAGCGGGTCACGAATGGCAAAGCCTTCCTGGTCATAGGTGGTTTGGGTGAAGACGCATCCCAGTTTGACTTCCCGGGTACGAGCCGGCTGGCCTTCGACCTTGCCCACCGTGCGCTCGCTCTTGGTGACTGGGACTCCGGTGCCATCCATCTGCACATAGAGAATGGGAATCGGCTCGCCCATCACCATAGGGAGATCGAACTGCAGGGCTCGTTGGGTCTGCTTCCGTTGGCGGACGCTGATATCTTCCCCCAGGGTCTCGGCGGTTCGTTCCACCGCTTTGGTAGTCACGGCCAGGCCCGCCAGCAGTTTCATCTGCTGGCGTCCGTGGTCAAACGGAGCCTCCGAACCGACCACCGACAACATGCGACGCACGCCGGGAGACAGATCCTGGTTTTCGACATCCAGTTGGGCATCGAGGGGAAACTGCCCGCGATGGCAATGGGAGCAGAGATAGTAAGGACGCACTAGTTCCACCTCGCCCACTACGCTGAGGATGCACCGGGAGCGCAACTCGCGATAGGGTGCGGATTGACCGCAGGAGCAAGCCTGTTTCCGCTGTTCCGGGCCAGGAGGATCGCACTGCAACAGTTGACTGAGGGCCACAGCGCCGGCCTGGTGCATGGCCGAACGCAGGGCCATTTCCGTGGCTTCTAGATCCAGCCTGCCGTTTTTGCGGCGGTCCTGCAAGATCACCTGCAGCAGGCGGCTTACTTCGTAGGCGACTTCCTGCTGGATCGCTTCGGCCGTTTTTTTTCCTGCGGAGTCAGGGCCTGGTCCAAGGGGCGCAAGGCGCAGATCCTTTCGTTGGTGGCAATGAGCTGGTCACAAAGCTCTTGAAAACGATGAAAAGTTTCCACTTCCCGCTGGGCCTTGCGCAAGAGCACTGGAGAATCAAAAGTCTCCGTGACCGTCTTGCCTTGAACCTTTCGGGTGAGGCGGAAGTTGGGCCCATGGCCAGGATCGTTGGGCCGGGCACAATGACAGGTGGACTTGCCACATTTGCCGGAGGTGGTGGTGATGGAACCGCGGCGGAAATCGCCCAGATCAGCGATCTGGCGAAATAGTTCTGTCTTTTGCTTTTCAAGCTGGGCCAGTGAATCGGGCATGGTGTGTCTCCTTCTCCTTAGCGTACATAAACGCTAAGAAACATGCCACAAAAAAAAGAAACAGAGTAAGCCCAACTTTGATGTCGTGCACCCCCAGAAAGAATCTGACTTGACAGCATTTGCTTAAGAGTGTCGAATTCCATTTGCAGATTGTACAAACATTCTGTTGAGGTGAAGAATATGAAGAGAGTCTTGTTGGGAATAGTTCTGCTTGCGGTGATTGTTTTGCCCGCTTTTGGGCAAAAGAAGGAACAGGAACGCGTCGCAAATGCTGGAAATGTAATGCAGGAAATTTTGAATATTCCCGACGACATTCCGCAAAGTGTAATCGACAAAGCGGATTGTGTTGTGGTTTTGCCTTCCGTACTCAAGTTTGCCATCGGAGTCGGCGGGAGTTACGGCCGAGGTGTCATGACCTGCCGTGGCGGCGAGAATTTCAAGGGCCCTTGGGGTACTCCAACCATGATGGCGCTCGAGGGCGGCAGCTTTGGTTTGCAGTTGGGCGGGCAGGCGACCGACTTCGTACTGCTGCTGATGAGTCCTCGGTCGGCCAAGAGCATCCTCAACAGCAAGGTCAAGCTTGGGGGTGACGTCTCCGCTGCGGCAGGCCCAGTCGGACGGAACGCGTCTGCCGAAACAGACGTAACACTGCGAGCCGAGATCCTTTCGTACTCTCGCGCTCGCGGACTATTTGCCGGAATTTCTCTCTCTGGCTCGACCCTTCGCGCCGACAATGATGCCAACAAAAGCCTATATGGGAAAGAACTGAGCGCGCAAGACATCGTATTCAAAGGCGCGGTAGCGGCGCCCGAGTCAGCGAAATTGTTGCTAGCTGAGCTTAATAAAAAATCTCCAACAAATAAGTCCGCCAACTAGTGATTGGGTGATCTTTGCGACAGAAACCTAGTTCGACGGCGATCTTGCTATTAATCACGCTGGTGGTTTTGCAGGAATTCGGCCCCTTGCTCTCGGGGCAGACAGCACCTCCTGCACCGGAACAACTGGACCAGTTGCTGGCCCCGGTCGCCCTCTATCCTGATTCTCTGCTATCCCAGATCACCACAGCCTCAACCAATCCGCAGGAAATTCTGGATGTGAATACCTGGTTGCAGCAGAACTCCGGGCTGACGGGCACTGAGCTAACCGATGCGGCAGACAGGCAGGGGTTCGATCCTGCGTTTATCGCGCTGGTAAATTTTCCAGAAGTGTTGGATATGATGGCGGAGCACATCGATGATTACGCCGCCATCGGGCAGGCATTTTCATCTGATCAGGGAGCTGTCACTGAGTCGATTCAGCGGTTGCGGGCTCAAGCATACGCCTCCGGCGCGTTGCGCAGCAATGCACAACAACAGGTAGAGGTACAGCAGCCGGCGGGTCAGACGGTCTACGTAATCCAACCGGCGAACCCGCAAGTCGTCTATGTGCCGCAATATGATCCCACCATCGTCTACGTTCGACCTGCCTCCGATGCCGTGGTCGCGACATCGCTGATCAGTTTCGGGGTAGGGATCGGGATTGGTGCGCTGCTGGTTGATAACCGGCCATGGGGATGGGGTGGATGGGGATGGAACTGGGGATCGCGCCGCGCTTATTACAACCATGGTTATTGGGGCGGTTGGTCGAATCCTTATCATCCGTCGCGCCCCTATTACCGTCCGCGACCGATTGTGTGGGCCAACCGGCCAGGCTACCGTGGCAATTGGGGCTATCGTCCACCCCACTATAGGCCGCCGAATCGTCCGGGGAACCGGCCGGGGCCGAGCCGTCCTGGAAATCGGCCAGATGGCCACCGCCCACCGACGACCAGACCCGGCACGCCGAACCGCCCTGCAAGACCTAGTCCGACGAAACCGACACTGCCGAACCGAACTCCAGGGCAACCGAGCAAGCCTGGAAACCCGGACGCGTCAAGACCCAGTCGACCAACGGCGCCCGACCAAACCAAGCCGACACCGCCGAACCGAACGCCGGGGCAACCGGGCAAACCTGGCAATCCGGACCGGTCAGGACCCAGCCGACCCACAGCACCCGACCAAACCAAGCCGACATCGCCGGATCGACCTCCCGGAAACAAGCCGGCCTCTCAGCCGAAACCTGCGCCTGAGAGCCGCCCTCAGTCGCAGAAGAGGCCGGCTTCGCAAGCGAAACCCGAGAGAACTCAACCGCCGCAACAACCGTAGCCAAGTGTTTAACAGGGTGCCGTGTTCCGGTAACGTCAGTTACTGGAATTCCTGGTTTATGCAAAGTTCTTACAGAAAATTCCTCGAGACTCGTGGGTAAAGCGGCCCCCCACGTCGTCGGTGGAGGTGCGTTAGTAAGCACCTCGGGGTGCTACCTACTTTGGCGCCGTCATCAGGAAGACAAATCCATCTACGCTATAGTGGACTTTGCCGTCCCCCACGGAAACTGGTTGCACTGTTCCAGCTAGCACCTTCCTGATCGCGACTACCAGTTTCGGCAACTGCGAAGGATCGGCCACGGGAACGTTGTGGGACGGAATGAGCAGGTGAAGTTGAGGCACCAGCGCTGCGATTCGCTCAACGGAATGAACGTAGGCGTCGAGATCCGTTTCAGGCCGGTACAGCCAGATTGGTCCCGCGTAGAAATTATCTCCCGTAAATAGCAGCCCATTCTTGCGGTCCAGCAGGCAAATCGCATCGGGTGTATGCCCAGGCGTCGAGATCACTTCCAGCAATCGGCCGCCCAGATCCACCGTGTCGCCATCGTGAATCCAGCGATTTATGTGAAACGGACGCGTAGCGTACGACTTCGCGTCAAATCCTGCTGGCAACTGGCCGCAGATCGATCCCGAAGCAAGCTCGGCCTGCGCATCGACACTCGATCCTTTCGCATTGATTCGAGTGAAGTCAGTATCCATTCCATAGATTTCACTAAATTCCCAGTTGTCGCCAACATGGTCATTGTGAGTATGCGAATTCAGCACAACAATTGGCAAAGACGTAAGCTTCAGAACAACTCGCTTGATGTCACCAATACCGAGTCCGGTATCGAACATGAGGGCCCGCCTCTCGCCCAGGATCAGGAAGGAGATCACTTCCTCATATTGATGCGGCTCGTAAATTGCAAACACTCCCGGCGCGATCCGGTAGACCTCGAACCAGGGGTCAACGGACGGCACGCGCTCGAGCTGCTTGTATTTCGGGCGAGGGAGTTGTCGGCACCAGTCGGGAGTCAGGAAGCTATTCAGCGACTGCGCGAGACCAGGTGGCGCAGCGATCGTTACCGCGAATAGCGCGACTGCGATGGAGCTTAGATTGTTTGCCCTACGCATTGACATGAATAGGAAATTATAACTGGCGATTCCGCTTTGACTTCCCTGGCAGCTTGGAAGTGGTCGACGCAAGTCCATATCGGAGACCACATCTAGAAAGCGGACTGCACGAAGGGACATCGCCGACCTAAATCTCGGGAAACTTGTAGGCGTGGCAAGACGGATGGCTCCGTTCATCGGTGGGGAGGCGGATCCGACGCTTCTCGACGAACGGTCGGAAAGCTGGAAACTATCCACAAACGCTAGTGCTGTATCGGATGCGCCCGATTACAGAGCGCAGGTAGGGCCGCCACGTTGTGCGGGGCGCGTCCGATACAGCTGTTTGAGGGAAGCCGCCCGTGGGGAAGCACTTATGCAGATTCAATGGTGTCGGCGTGGTGAGAAAGCGAAAGCGTCTGCCGCAGAGCGGCTTCGTTCAAACAGGCTTCGAGGAAGATTGCGTTACACTCCAAACGAGGCTGGGAACATCCTCATGGAGATGGTCAGTGGCATTTTGACTCTCCGGCTGGTGTGCGATGCTGAATATTGAGAAGATTCTTCTGCCGGTTGATTTCCCGAACCCCTCGCTGCGTGTGGTTCATCAGGCGGCGGCATTGGCCCACCATTTCCATTCAGAGATCGTGATGCTGCATGTCGTGACAGCGCGGAGCCATGCCGCCGGTGTGCCGGAGGACGGTCCCGAGCTCGCTGCTTGGGATATGCTCGCTGAGATGGTTAAAGGGGCCCAGAATAACCTAGACCAGTCTCTCGGACCGGAGCTTGAAGGCCTTGTGATCCGACGCGTGTTGCTCAAAGGCGACCCGGCCCGGGCAATTGTGCAGACGACTCAGGTAGAAAAAGCCGACATGATCATGATGCCGTCCCATGGCTACACGTTCAATCAGTTTCTTCTGGGCTCTGTGACAGCGAAAGTACTACATGGGACCGAGTGCCCGGTTTGGACCAGTGCGCACGCGGAAGAATCGACGGTGCAGGAGTTTGCGATCCGCAACGTCCTGTGCGCGGTCGATCTCGGCCCTCGTAGTCACCAAACTGTGTCGTGGGCCGCGCAAATGGCCGCCGAATTCGGTGCCTGTCTTACGCTCGTCCACGTCACTGCCTCGGCAGAGATTTGGGCGCCCGGCGGCAGCTATGTCAATCCCAAGTGGAAAGAGCAGCTCGTCGGCGACGCTTCTCAGCATCTCGCAGAGCTCCAGCAAGACATGGGCATTAAGGCGGACGTACTCATCGGCAGTGGTGACGTGCCGAAGGTGCTGAGCCAAGCTGCGAAGCAGACAAAGGCGGATTTGCTGGTAAGCGGCTGCTACCCTTATGGCGGTAACCTGCGGATCCACGGCTACGCAATCATTTGTGCGGTGCCGATTCCAGTCCTGAGTGTGTGAGGTCCCTGACTCGTTGCGCAAATAACCTCCCGGTTGTCATTTCTCTCACCTCGGGATTGTTTCAGGTTTGCCGTTATCCTGGCACAACTTCGATCAGCTGTCGCCAATCGGCTAGGACGGTGCATCGACCGTAGCCAACTCCCTCAATTGATAGCCATGGTTTCGTCGTTGTCGGGGGTGGTTGTTGAGGGTTTCGATACGACGCAGGCAGGCGGGTGCGACCGCACCACTACCTTGACACAGTAGTAGTGAAAGGGGAGGATCCTAGCGTTTTTCAGTGAATGAGCTAAGCGGTGACGCAACGATGCCTAAGACCAGTCCGGCCAGCCAACCAATTGCGATACACAAGCTACCGATTATGACTGCGGACATCAGCACAACGATAATGGACTCTAGCGTGTCTAATACATCTGTCCAGCTGAGAGTGGGATTGGTCGCCATGATGTAGGCTCCATAGAAAAACCCGGCAACGCCACCGAGTGATGCGCCGATGCGCGCAGACTTCATTATCCACTCACCGTAACTGACCATGGTTGCCGCTCCCCTAGCCGCAACAGCACTGAGAGAATAATTATGAGTGAGTTTTCGCGTCATAGCAGACCTCCTTCGCGGACGGAAGCAGGGGCCATGGTCGAGGCCGATCATCCAGCTACGAGCCCTCCGGCAATCGATCTGCCAGGTCCAAAATACGAGACGTCGCCGTCAATACAATTACCAGAGGGGCCAATGTTCAAAGCTCTCGCCTCAAGGGTGTGCACACCGTGTGGGACCTGCTCTTCGGAGAAGCGGGATGTCCGATACCTTGCACGAATGAGCGCATCCTGTCAGTGACATGGGTCACATCTTGAAAGAGATTTTCCTTGAACGACACGTCGGGAAACTCGTCACCAATTCATCACCAAGAGTAGGCCATTTTCGGGCGATTTTGGGGTGAGTAGAATCGGAAAAACAAGGGAGCTAAAGAGCTTAGACCGTGTCGCCTCAAAATTGACGCGGCAGAGCTAGTAGAGACCAATCGCTTGGGGCGTGGGCACTTTAGTGTGACTCCGGTACCATTGCTTAAAGCCTATGTCGTCAGCAGAATGGTGGGATGACCTGTACAAAGTGTGGTGTTGATTTACCCAATGACTCGCGTTTCTGCTGTAGCTGTGGGCAAACGCTGGGCGTAGTTTCCGTTGGTGGAGGTGCAGCGGCAGCCGTTGCTCCGGCCCGGATCCCAGCGCCTGGGCCAAAGTCAGGCAATGCAATCTGGGGCGTGCTCGGAATTGTGCTGTTGTTGGCCTTGTTAGTCGCTTCGTGGTACGTGCAAAAGAAAGCCTCAAATTCGTTGCCGCAAGCGCAAAAGGACCAAGTATCATCAGAATAGTATCCAGTTCGCGCTCTGTGGTCGGGCGAGGTCTGAAAAACTTGCCATCAACTTGCCATCAAAATTGGGCAATTTAGGGCGTGTTTTTGGGCCTTTCGAGGGCGGAAAAGCTAGATGGGGAAAGGGTTTTAGGTCATTGACCTCAAAATTGACACGGTAGAGCTCTGGGTTCCGGTCCCCCTCGTGCCTAGCATTTATCTCATTGAATTGGCTGTCGCGAGCGGCGGTCTTTAGCGGTTTTAAACTTTCCTGCTATTAATATCATCAAAATCGAAAGCTTTTCGACCGTCGAAAAAAGAAAACGACCGGGAAAAACTTCCAGTCGTTTCTTATGGGAGGGCTGCGAATGAAGCTTTGGATTTGGCCCGAACGAAGAGTTCCTAACGAAGTTACTTCTACCCTGCGGCACTGGTCGGTAGTTCGGCAGCAACTTCTTTCGCCTAAAAGTCAGCGTCTTCCGGCGTGCAGGTGCAATCTCCCTGGCCGCTGCCCAATAGATTAAGATAGAGACACAGGTTCTCGAGCAGTGCTTTTTCAGACGACGCGAGGTTCGAGTCGGCTGCCTGGGTTTCGGCAACGTAGAAAGCCCCGGTGGTAGGCGTGGCCCTCTGGGTCTGGGTGGACCATACCCGCAGTCCGGCGGCCGGTGTGTTTGTGTAGTTGGACGGGCCACCGGCAGCAACCGAAGACGAAATTGTCTTAATGATGCCACGTGTGTTCACTTTGCTGGTCAAGCTGTTGGCCGTGAGATTCTTATCCACGGATTCCGAGGTAATGCCGTCGGGCGTTACTTCGCAGCTGCAGCACTCCTGCAACTCTTGGCTGTCATCGAACACGTAGAAGGATGCCCACAGGTTTGCTCCTGTGTCGCCATCGTTGACGATGCGCAGAGTTTGATCCGGCGCACCAGAGGTGTTCGCAAAGGAATAGTAGGTGGTGAAATAGAAGCTGTTATCGCCGACGTTTTGCGCCTGCGCAGTTCCCCCCAACATCAGGGCGATTGCCAGCATCGGAAAAAGCAACAATCCAAGTGCTTTCATCTTGGGACACTCCTATAGGTGATTGGGGCACCTGGCGGCTGGGGGGAGAATCAGTTATGGGCGCCCTTTTGACACTTTTTACCTTTGGCGAGTTTCTTACAATTACCCACGTGGGTTAGTCGGAAAGATGAGACCAGGGACCTTGCCATCAACTCGCCCTCAAGAACGGACTGTTGTGATGCATCCGGGGGCTCTAGAATGGGGAAAGCTGGGTGGGCAAGGCGTTTCTTAGGCTTGCTAACCTCAAAATTGATACTAGCGGTCAGGAACTCGAGTCTCCTCTCATGCCGACCATTTCCATCAATCCCTTCCGTCGTAAGCCATTATTAGCATCTCCAAGCTCTGGTACAAGTACTCGCCAAAGTTGATTTGGAAAGGCCTGCCTTACGATCGTTCGAAATCCGCGATTAAACCCTTGCCAGTTGCAAAGTCACAGCGGCGGCAGCGACAATCGTTCCATGCCAAAAAGCTCTCAGCAGAATAATACTGGTGCGGGCACGCAGATGAATGCCCGCGGCCCTTTTTTGCCAGGGGCGATGGTGGTTGTGACGCTCGGAAATCCTCGGGATAAATTCTGGGGCATGATTCTGTCCTTGGCCCCGGAAGGGCTGAGCATGAGTGGGATTGAGCTGGCCTCTTTCGAAGATCTGGTCGTGATGGTGAAAGATGGCGAGTCGTTCACTCCGGCGGTCGTTTTCTTTCCTATGCACCGGATCGAAAGAATCGAGCTTGACCTTCCCGATGGGAGTCTACCTTCGCTTTCGCAGCGTTTTCTGGCCAAGACCGGCCTCGATCCGGCGGTGGCGCTGGGCTCTGCCCTTGCCGACAGGACAAGAGATCCTGCCGCGAGTGCCGCGAGTTTTGCAGTTCCTAAGAAGGGTCCTGTATGAGGCTCTCCCAGATTTTCACTGCGCCCAATCAGCTGACGCTGCTGCGGATGGTTTTCGTTCCATTTATCGTCATCGAACTGGTCGATGGCCGCTATTTCCGGGCGTTGGTCCTCTTCGTGATTGCCGGCTTCAGCGACGGCCTAGACGGACTGCTGGCTCGCAAGTTGCATCAGCAGACGTTGCTCGGCCAGTATCTCGACCCCATCGCGGATAAGCTGTTATTGAGCACCATGTTTCTGGTGCTCTCCATCCTGCACAAGATTCCCTGGAAGTTTACCGTGCTCGTATTCAGCCGTGATATTTCTATCCTGGCGGCCAGCGCAGTGCTGTTCGCCATCGCCGGATTGCGCGATTTTCGGCCAAGCATCTTCGGCAAGGCGAACACCTTCTCGCAAATCGCCGCTGTTTTCTTTGTCATGCTGCTTTGTGTTCGGCCTGAGCGCTGGATTTGGATTACGCGCACCGTATTCTTGCGCGCCACCTTCGCCTTCACAATTATTTCCGCGCTGCACTATGTTCTTCTGGTGCAACATCGGCTGCGGTTGCACACTCACGCGCTGGCCCCACATTCTTCCGCCGATATCCCCGCCAGTTGACCCTCTTTCGCGCGCCCCCCTAGAATTAGGGGTTCATCTCTGAGCGCTGCAATCGCCTATGGCCTTTCGCCTTTACAACACCATGTCCTCGCAGGTCGAGGAATTCCATCCGCTGCGCAACCGTGAAGTCCGCATGTATGCCTGCGGCCCCACCGTCTATGATTACGGCCATATCGGCAACTTCCGCACCTTCATCGCAGTGGATATGCTGCAACGATTCTTGCGACAGTCCGGCTACACCGTGCGTTACGTGATGAACATTACGGATGTTGACGATAAGATCATCCGCAATGCGGCCCGCGACGGTGTGAGCGTCCAGCAGTACACCGCGAAATACGAGAAAGCGTTTCTGGAAGACTCTGCCATGATCGGCATCGAGCAACCCACTCTGGTGCGCGCTACGGAACATATCGCACAGATGGCGGATTTCGTAGCCAAACTTGTAAAACGGGGAATCGCCTACCGTACCGACGATGGCTCCTATTACTTCCGCATCGCGAGCTTCCCGCGGTACGGGAGACTCTCGAAGAAAGATTTCGGCGGAATGCTTGATGGCGCTCGAGTCGATGTGGACGAGTATGACAAAGATAGCGCGCGCGACTTTGCGCTGTGGAAGGCGCCTAAACCGGGCGAAGCCTCGTGGGAAACCTCCATTGGGCCGGGACGGCCCGGCTGGCACCTAGAGTGCTCGGTCATGTCGATGGCGGAACTAGGGGAGAGCTTTGATGTGCACGCTGGAGGAGAAGATCTCATCTTCCCGCATCATGAAAACGAGATTGCGCAATCGGAATCCTTCACCGGAAAACCGTTTGCACATTTTTGGTTTCACGTACGCTTCCTGCTGGTCGAAGGCGAGAAGATGTCAAAAAGCCTCGGAAACTTCTACACCTTGCGCGATCTTGTGCTGAAGGGACATAAGCCCTCGTCGATCCGGTACTTGCTGACGTCGGTTCCCTATCGTAACCAGTTGAATTTCACTTTCGATGGACTGAAGCAGGCTGCGGTCTCGGTGGAACGATTGAGGAATTTTCGTCAGCGCTTGACGGCGGGAAGTTTCCCGTCCGGCTCGTGCCTCGAGATGCAATCGCTCGCAGCCGAAACGGTCGACCGGATGAAGTCCGCACTTGACGACGACCTTAATACCGCTCAGGCGCAGGCGGCACTTTTCGAAATGGTGCGCCGCGCCAATGCGGCTTTCGATGCAAACGGGATTAAGCAGGATGACGTTCCACTACTACTTGCCGCGTTGGAAAAGTTCGATGAGATTTTTGCCGTGCTTAAAGGTAACGACGTCCCCCAGATGAAACAGGTTTCCGATTGGGCTTCCACGGAAGGCCGGAAAAAAGACATTAGCTTGGAACTGCGGGAGGCGGTGCAGTCCGGCCAACTCTCGGATGCCGATATCGAAAAGAAAATCGCCGAGATGGTAGCCGCGCGCAATGGCCGTAACTTCAAGTTTTCCGATGCTCTGCGCGCGGAACTCACGGCCGCTGGCATCGTCATCGAAAACACGAAAGATGGCGTGCGCTGGAGAAGAAAGTAGTTCTTGCCGGTGTTAAGCTGAAAGCCGATACCTGAAGGCCGACAGCTGGTATGAAATCCCTCGACGAATATCTCCTCGACGCCGAGCAAGCCCACGGGCATCTTTGCGCCGGACAAGTATTGGGTGTGCGGCTGGCGATGCTGGGATTGGTCAAACTCGGCATCAAAGATCCGCGCGGCAAAGACCGCAAGCGGCTTGTCACCTTCGTCGAAATCGATCGCTGCGCGACGGATGCCGTTGCTGTGGTCACGGGGTGCCGCTTGGGCAAGCGCGCGCTGAAGTTCCGCGACTGGGGAAAAGTTGCGGTAACGTTTGTAGACGTAACTACTGGTGAGGCAATTCGTATCGCAGCCAAAGAATCTTCGAAGGCTCTTGCCCGCCAACTGCATCCCGAAATCTCAGATAAGAACCAGCAGCAGATGCTGGCCTATCGCGAAATCAGCGACGACGATTTGTTCACAACGCAGTGGGTTAAGGTCGAACTGCCGCCGGAAGAGTTTCCGGGATACAAAGGTGAGCGGGTGATTTGTGAAGTATGCGCGGAGGGCATCAACTTCCGCCGAGAAGTGCGGCGAGACGGGAAGGTGCTTTGCCGCGCGTGCGCAGGAGAAAAGTACTACGAGCCTATCTAAGCCGCACGCTCGTACGCATGCGCCAAGCGCAGAATCGTCGCTTCGTCAAAATGTTTCCCGAGAATCTGCAAACCGATCGGCAACTTCCCTTGCGTTTCACCGCACGGAATTGAAATTCCCGGAATCCCCGCAAGGTCCGCGGTCACCGTGTAGATGTCCGCCAAGTACATAGCCAGCGGATCGTTTGATTTCTCGCCCAGGCGAAACGCTGCCGTGGGACTGGTTGGCGTGACAATCGCATCCACTTTGCGGAAAGCTTCTTCGAAATCTCGCGTCAGTAGCGTTCGCACTTTCTGCGCCTTCAAATAGTAGGCATCGTAATAACCCGCGCTCAACGCGTAAGTGCCGAGCATGATGCGGCGCTTCACTTCGGCACCGAAGCCCTCATCGCGGCTCCGCCGATACATCTCGGAAAGTGTTTTCACTCCCGAAGCACGATAGCTGTAACGGACACCGTCGTAGCGGGCGAGATTGGACGACGCCTCCGCGGTTGCAATCAGGTAATACGTGGGAATCGCATATGGCGTGTGCGGCAAAGAAACCGGCACAACTTCGCAGCCCAGGCTTTTCAGTTCGTCGATCGCCGATTCAACGGCATGGTGGACTTCATCGTCGAGTCCTTCGCCGAAGTATTCTTTGGCAACGCCCAATCTCAGCCCGCGCACGGACTTTTCAAGGTCGGTTGTATAGTCCGGCACGGGCAAGTCGGCCGAGGTGGAATCCATCGGGTCGCGCCCGGCAATCGCATGCAGCACAATGGCCACGTCTTTCACCGTCTTCGCCAGCGGCCCAATATGATCGAGCGAAGACGCAAACGCGATCAGACCGTAACGCGAGACTCGACCGTAGGTAGGCATCAATCCGACTACGCCGCAGAACGATGCCGGCTGGCGAATCGATCCGCCTGTGTCCGAGCCGAGTGCGACCACAGCCATGTCGGCCGCAACGGCAGCGGCCGAACCGCCGGAAGATCCTCCGGGCACACGCGTCAAGTCTCGTGGATTGTGGACGGGATGAAATGCGGAGTTCTCGTTCGAAGAACCCATGGCAAACTCGTCGCAGTTCGTCTTGCCCAGCACTACCGCTCCAGCGGCTTCCATGCGCGCCACCGCCGTGCAGTCGTAAGGCGGGATGTAGTTGCCCAGAATCTTCGATCCCGCAGTGGTGCGCACACCGCGAGTCGACATTACATCCTTGATGCCAACGGGCACGCCGCCTAGCAGCGGCAACGGCTTGCCCTCGGCGGCCATGCGGTCGATGCGATCTGCCTGCTCGAGGGCGCGCTCTTTGCACAGAGTCAGGTAGGCACCGATTTGTCCGTCTTCATTCTGGATGCGTACGTAGTGCGCTTCTGCGAGGGCGAGCGTGGTCGTCTTGCGCTCTTGTACGGCGGAGCGAGCGGCGTCGATGGTGAGCCCAGTGAGGTTCATCTTGTTTGAGCAGGCGCTTCAGAAATATTGAAAGGATTACGCCTGTTGAATCGGACCAATGGCCGGCAAATAGGTCTTATCTTTCAATCACCTTCGGCACTCGGAAGAACGTTCCATCTGCGTCGGGCGCGTTGGCCAGCGCTGATTCCTGAGACAAGGACGTGCGCAATCCCTGGGGCACATCTTCGCGATTCGCGTATGCAAATCTTTCGCTTCCCTGCTTGGAGTCGTCGACGCCGTAGCGGTCCGATACTTGCGCCATGGGTTCGACGTTGGACGTGTCCAGTTCGTTGAGCCTGTCGATGTAGTCGAGGATCGAATTCAAATCGCGAACCATGCCCGTTCGCTCGCCCCCGGAAAGTTCCAGGTTGGCGAGATCGGCGACGTAGGCGACGTCTTTTTCTGTGACCTTCATCTTCGGTGACTTATTCCTGTTTTCCCTGCCGAATCACAAACTCGATCCTCTCCACTTTTTGGCCGGCATAACGATTCAGTGTGGCGAGATAACGCGGAGCGAGGCTCTGCATCTCACGCTTCCATCCAGCATCGGGAACTTCGACACGCAAGACTGAGTTTGAGAATTCCAAAGCCTGTGTACGCCCTGCAACCACCGAACCGCAGACCAAGGGCCAGGCGAGCAACGGGGCTTCGGCTTGCGGCACGCGCCGCAGCGAATCCACAACAATTTTTTCCAATCCAGTGCCTGCCTGCTCCAATGCAACTCCTCGAAGAGTCATTTCCCATCGACCATTTCCTAGCGATCAAGCGACCGCCGGAGATTCCGATTCTAGCACTCCAGTTCGTGCGCTGCGGTCCGACAGGCCCTCGCGGTCAGACGGGGAACTCGCGCCTGACGAATTCGAGCGCCGCTTCGCGTGAAAGCAGTCGCCCTTCGAGTTGAGCATCTTCCACGGCTCCCAGGATTTCGCTGAACCTTGGGCCTGGGACGTATCCGGCGGCGATCAAGTCGTCGCCAGTCATCAGCGCGGCAGGGCGAATCTTGTCTGGCGGAATCTCGGTGAGTTTTTTCTGAATGAACTCATACGTGCTGAGGTTGCGATGGCTGGCTAGGCTATCGGCACGGTGCAACGCCAGATGTTCATCGAAGCCGGGGAGGCGGAGGAATTTTTTCAGCGTCGACTCTTTCATGCGCGTGACATGACCAAAGCGCATGTGATTGTCGACCAGAGCGAGCACCTGGGCCGCGTCGTGATTGGAGAACCGGAGACGTTCACAGATTTTCTCCGCCATCTTCACTCCCACTTCAACGTGCCCATCGAAACGGATGCGATCGGGCGCCACGCGGAAGGTCGGGGGTTTGCCCACGTCATGCAGGAGCGCGCCCCAGGCCAACGTGGGCGAGCAAGGATGGGGCAAGTGTTCCAATAGCAGCAGCGTATGAACAAACACATCACCCTCAGGATGGAACTCCGGTGGCTGCTGAACCCCTTTCATGACAGAAATCTCTGGCAAGACTTCTTTGAGCAAACCGGTTTGATCGAGCAAAAGAAAAGCGCGCCAGGCATGGCCCTCGGTGAGCATCTTGGTGAGTTCATCGCGGACGCGCTCGCGCGAGACCAGTTGAATTTCGCGGGCGAGGTGCTGAATCGCGGCCAGCGTCTCCGGTTCGATAGCGTACTCAAAGCGGGCTGCAAAACGAACCGCGCGCAACATACGTAGTTTGTCTTCACCGAAGCGGCGTGCCGGATTGCCAATGGCGCGGATGATGTGGGCATCCAGATCTTTTTCGCCGCCCACAAAGTCGAGTACTTCGCCGCTCACCGGATCGAGCATCATGCCATTAATCGTGAAATCGCGGCGGACGACGTCCTCCCGTGGATCCTCGCTGAATCGGACTTCATCGGGATGGCGTCCGTCAGAGTATCCGAGATCGCTGCGGAAGGTTGCCACCTCCACAGCGTCGGCCTTCGGCGTGATGTTCTCACTTCCGTCCCCGCGTTGCTTTTCCGGCAGCGGTACCAGCACGACGCCAAACTGTGCTCCCACGGCATAAGTGTCTGGAAAAATTTCCATCACTTGCGCGGGCGTTGCACTGGTCGCGACGTCGAAGTCCGCAGGCTCGCGTTTCAGCAGCAGATCACGGACACATCCGCCCACAAGGTAGGCCTGAAAGCCTTGCTGGCGCAGGGTCTGAATGATCGAGATGGAAAAATTCTGGGACATGACGCGGTGCCGCTCGGAAGGTCCGGCGCGGCTTTCATGATACCGCCCGCCCCTTTTTGGATTTGCGATATTCCAGAGACGTTGCCTTTTAGGTCAAATCAGGCCGTTCGCAGAAGTACCGACTGCGCAATCACACGCCGTTGCGTTCGATCCCGGCTTCTTCTTTCTTGATGGTCTTACACGCCCAGGCCATGCGCGGAGTATTGTGCGCGATGCCGATTTGTCCCTGCGCGTTCAAAACGATGATGCCGCCATGCCCATTTAAACGTTGCTTTAGATAATTCATCGCTTCCTGCGCGGCCCACTCCGGAAGATTCCCTGCTGCCACGCGGTCGGCCGTCCACTTGGCAAGGACCAACTTCATAATCGGTTCGCCCCAACCCGTGGTCGAAGCGGCCGCGCTAAGATTATCCGCGTAGCAGCCGCAACCGATCAGTGACGAATCACCCAAGCGTCCGGGAGCCTTGTTCAGCGTCCCGCCCGTTGAAGTCGCCGCGGCGATGTTGCCCTGGCGATCCAGGGCCACCGCTCCCACGGTATCGTGAGAAATCGTAGGCGCGAATAATTCGTTCCCGTGACCCGCCTCCTCGCGCTGATACTCGCGGAGACGTTCCACCTCGCGCGCAATTATCAAGTCTTCGTTCCTGCACAGTGGAACACCATGCTCCGCGGCGAACTGCTCAGCGCCTGCGCCCACGAAATAGACGTGCGGACTCTCGCTTAGAATCTTGCGCGCGGCGCGCACGGGATTCCGCAGTCGCTCGACGCATCCCACTCCTCCGGCCTGCAAAGTAGCGCCATCCATGATCAGCGCATCCAACTGCACCTTGCCATCGCGGTTCAGAAAACTCCCTCGCCCCGCGTCGAAGGTGTCGTCGTCCTCCATGAGGGCGACGGATTCCTCAATCGCATCCAGCGCCGAGCCACCACGCTCGAGTACGCTCCAGCCAGCGGCCAGCGCCTTTCGCACACCGCGCAAGTGGGCCTCGACCATGTCATCGGGTATGGCCCACGCACCACCGTGAACAACAAGAACAGGATCAGTAGGCAAGGAATATCCCCAGAAGAAGCGAAACGACTGAATAGTCTAGCATCGTGGGCCGAGGAAACTGAGGTTCCTCAGGCGGCGTGTTCCGCTTTGGCGGGCGCTGCGGGCGGAGCATCTTGGGTGCGAGTCCAGGTGTAGCGCATGCGGTGGATTACGGTAAGAGTGGAGAGCACCGCGATGATCCACAGTACGGGCGCCATGCGGTTGAAGAGCGCGCCAATGATCACCAACACCAGCCGTTCCGGGCGCTCCATGAAGCCTACGCGGCAGGATCCGATAAGCGACTCGGCGCGAGCGCGCGTGTAGCTCACCATGATGGCGCTGACCATAACGAAAGCGGCGAGCACAAGATAGACGAAGCGGTCGCCGCGGGCGTAGAAGACCAGCAGGCCCAGAAACTGCGAGGCGTCGCTGTAGCGGTCGACTACTGAATCGAAAAAGGCTCCGAAGCGGGTGACCCGGTTGGTGGCGCGGGCTACCTGGCCGTCCACGAGATCGAAGAAGCCGGAGAAGATAATGACCAGGCCGGCGAGGAAGAATAAGTGCTTTTGTGTTCCGGCGGTGGCTGACCCGAAAAGAATTGCAGCCCACGTATTTACCACGAGCCCCATGAACGTCAGCACATTCGGATTGATGCGCGACAGCGCCAGCCAGCGGACGATGGTATCGAGCAGCACACCGCAGGCGCGGCCGAAGGCGCTCGTCCATGAAACGGACATCAGGCTTCAGCCTTCTCGGGGCCGGCCTCATCGTGAACAGTGGTCAGACTTAAGATTTCCAGTTCGCGCTTGCCGTTGGGAGTGATCACCGTGGCTTCTTCTCCCACCTTCTTGTTGAGTAGAGCGCGGCCAATCGGCGAGGTGGTAGAGATCTTGCCCGCGCCTACGTCAGACTCTTCACTGGTCACGAGTTTGTATTCTATTTCTTCATTTTTGGTGCTGTCGTACACCTTGACCGTGGAGCCGAGCCCCACTTTGTCCTTGGGGATGTTGTTCATGTTGGTCAAGGAGAGATCGGCCAAACGCTTGCCGAGTTGGCGGAAGCGCGCCTTGACGAACTCCTGGCGCTGCTTGGCCATGTGATATTCCGCGTTCTCGCTGAGATCGCCGAGAGCGGCGGCGCGCTTAATTTCTTTGGGCAGCTCGTGAACCAACTCGTGCTCGAGAGCGTCGACTTCTTCCTGCAATTTTTTCCTAAGTTGATCAGTCATGCGTGGAGGACAACTTTCAAGATTATAAACCCGCTGGGAGGCTGCGGGTACCGGGGGCGGCTTCTAAAAGAGCCACCTTAGCCGTTGGGCAATGGGCCGGGAGCCCGCGATGAGTCTGCGGCCCGCCGGTTCGACGGCTTCCCGGATTGGTCTTGCCACTGACAATTGTGGCCGAGATTGCACCCTCCCTGCTGCCGGGACGACTAACATGATCTGAGGACTCGGTTCGTGTTTTCAGGTCGAATTACACAGGCGACTCTTCGTGTTTTGGACTGGCTGGCAGAACACGCGCTGCCGCCGGACCAGACTCCGGCACACCAGCGCACCGGGCGCCGGGGCGAGGAACGGGCTTACTTTCATCTCAGAAGATTGGGCTACACGATGGTGGCCGAAACTTTCGATCGCCGCGTTGCCGCGGAGAGATTGATCTGATCGGCTGGGAGGATGATGTCCTTTGTTTTGTGGAGGTGAAGACTCGCAGCACACGCGACGTGAAGCCGGCTGAAGCGGCCGTGACCGACACAAGCGCCGCGAGGTGGCAGCGGTCGTGCGAGAGTATTTGCGACGCTTTCCACCTTCGTGCCAGTGGCGCTTCGACGTTGTCAGCGTATACTATGGGCATTCAAAAGCCAGCCGGCCGCAGATCGAAGTATTTCGCAATTCCTCCCTGACGGCTTAGAATGAAAGATTCGTCTATCCTAATAAAGGGGTTTGGTGAGTGCCTGAACTCAGAAAAGATCCTATTGTTGGCCGCTGGGTGATTATTTCTACAGACCGAGCGAAGCGCCCCACTGATTTCGCCCGGGAGAATGTGAAGTTGAAGGGTGGCTTTTGCCCCTTTTGCTACGGAAACGAAAGCAAGACGCCGCCTGAGATCCAGGCCTACCGTCCGGGATCAAATGGCGGACCGGCGTCGCAGCGGGATACGCCGGGATGGACGGTGCGTGTAGTGCCCAACAAGTTTCCGGCATTGGGAATTGAAGGTACGCTGAACCGGCAGGCCGAGGGCATGTTCGACCGGATGAACGGCATTGGAGCGCACGAAGTAATTATCGAAACGCCCGACCATAATGCGAGCCTGGCGACACTGCCGCCCAAGCGGATTGAGGACGTCTTGTGGACGTTCCGCGACCGCATTCTCGATCTGAAGAAAGACCGGCGGTTCAAATACATCCTGCTGTTCAAGAACCACGGCGAGGCGGCAGGAGCGTCGCTGGAGCATGCGCACTCACAACTGATCGCGCTGCCGATTCTGCCGATCAACGTGGTCCAGGAACTGGAAGGCGCGAAGCAGTACTTCCTATATAAAGAACGTTGTGTGTTCTGCGACATCATAAGGCAAGAAACGGAAAACGGAAGTCGCGTGGTTGCAGAGAACGAAAATTTCCTGACCATTGCTCCTTATGCGCCGCGCTTCCCGTTTGAAACCTGGATTCTGCCCAAGCAGCATGAGTCGGCGTTCGAGAACTCCTCCTCGCACATGTTTGAGAACCTGGCCAAGGCGCTGAAGACGCTGCTGATCAAGGCCGACCGAGTACTGGATAATCCGCCCTACAATCTGGTGATCCACACTTCGCCGGCACAGGATCCGACCAACGATCATTATCACTGGCATATGGAGTTCATGCCGAAACTGACCAAGACGGCCGGATTCGAGTGGGGCACGGGTTTCTACATCAATCCAACGCCTCCGGAAGAAGCGGCGAAGTTCCTGCGCGAAGCCAGCGTGGAAGAGCCGGTTCCGGTTACGGTTGGATAACCGGCCGTAAGAAAAAAGAGGGCACGGCCAAGGCGCCGTGCCCTTTGCAGTTGGTACGGAGAGAGATGCTGATGGACGCGGGCGAGAACCCGACGTTTGAGCCTCGCTGG
>Ga0208189_1000205_pt1 | contig 37234 bp, 34 predicted proteins | sample June2015DPH_10_5_FD_184702 | JGI IMG/M metagenome (GOLD analysis project Ga0208189, IMG submission 184702) | Peatland microbial communities from SPRUCE experiment site at the Marcell Experimental Forest, Minnesota, USA - June2015DPH_10_40... | ecosystem: Environmental > Terrestrial > Soil >... | reverse complement strand
GTATCAGAGCACTCTGAAAGGCCACAAGGGAGAGACAAGGGGAAGCAGGGACTGGCACAAAGAAACCGTTACGCAGTCTCCTGGGCGACCCCTTCACCCGGCCCGCCCCGGCTGAAGAAAACGCCGGCGGCGGCCCACCCTCTCCCCCAAGGGGGAGAGGGCCATGAAGAACGTAGAAACTCCAGGCCCCTATCCCACAACGGGGAGAGAGGGGAGCGTTGATCCGATTTCCACCGGCCTCGCCCCCTTTGGGGAGAGGGCAGTAAATTCAAATCAATTCTCCGCCATGCCTTGCCCCTCCTTGGCAAGGTCAGGTCTTGACTTCCCGTCCAATGAGAATTCGACGTATCTCATCGATATCCCACATTAACCCTTTGATCAATTCCTCCCAATCGGCCTTGTCAACAGGACTGAATTCTCTTCCGTAGCCCTTCATCCTTTCGGGTCGTGCGTTCTCCAGTACCACCCAAAGTGTGGAAAGCTCTGCTGCGAGTATTTGCCGGGGCTCGGGCTTTCGAAGCTGAATGGAAAAACGATTCAAAGACGCCGACAGGCGAGTCCGAATCGTTCGCATCTTTTCCCGCGCCAGACCAATATGCTCGGCCTGGACCGGCGAGGGCCCGTCTCCGTATGGGGACTCGAGCGATTTCAGCACCAGTTCCATCCGATCCAGAGCACTTTCGAATATGCTGGCGACCGTAGCCAAACGACGAGCGTGGAGTTCATCCAGGGCCATAGCGGTATTCCTGATTGAGGTTCTTCAGTCAGCCTTCGTTCCCCGAATTTCGTCTTCCAGACCGTTCAGCCTCACGAGTGCTGCCTGGACTGCCGAAGCTCCCTCGGCCCGCGCTGCGCGGGCACGCGTTAGGGCTTGTTCAGCGATGCGTCGGATTTCGTGCAGCAGCTTGCGGATCTCCACCTCCAAGCGGCTGCGGCTCTCCTGAACTCGGTTGAGGATGTCGCTCTGTACCCGAGTGCAGTTGGTTTCCAGTAGGTGTGTAAGAAACTGCCGCGCATCGTCTTGGATCGCGCCATGGGCTTGAGCGAGGCCGAGAATCAAATCGGCCACCCAGCGCAATGGCGATGCTGGTTGCGCGATCTCGATCAGGTCGTGAAACGTGAACTGCGATCGAATCCGAAATCCTGCTTCCGGGTCGAGGGCGTGTGGCATGCGCGCGATCTCTCGAACGCCCGCAGCGGCGAGCTTTTTCAGAAAATCGTTGCCCATCTGCACAAATCGGCGGGCGACCTCCCGATATTCCTTCTCCGCCTCCGCTTGCTCGGTGCGCAGCCACGGCAGGACGTGCCGGCGCGCAACTTCCTGAGCCTCGCGCATCAATCGACGCCGGTAGGAAGGTCCGATTCCGCGCGAGACTGATTGGAGCGCCTGCTCGAATTCCTGATTCGCTTGAGGCGACACCAAACCGAGAAACGCTTTGTGCCGGTCGACGAGTGTGTCGGAGAGGTGCTGCTGCTCGGCCATGAGGAGATAACCCAGCTCGCGCATCGAGCGTTCTGCCCCGGCGAGGGTTTCCTTCATGGCGGCAATTCGCCGCTCCGATTCTTCGATGGGTCGCTCCAGCGCCTCGCGCTCTTCGCTGATGATGGCCAGCAATTGCTCGCTCAGCCGCTCCAGACCCCGTTCGCAAGCCGCGCGGATCAATTGCCGGCCGGATTCTTCGACGAGCTGGCGAAGCGCCTCCAACAGTCCTCCCCAATCCCGCTCCGGCCCGCGGTTCTCCAGCCGTTCTGACGCGCTGACTTCAAAGACGGGCCCGGCGGGCCGCTGCAAACGCTTTTCCAACAACCTTCGCGTGAAACCCGCGGCCGCCGCTCTTTCTTCGTCCGTGGTTCGGTCCGCCTTGTTGATGACCAGGATCAGATCCTGAACCTGTCGCCCCACAGCCTCGACGAGGGCCAGTTCCTCGCCCGCGAGCGGCGGGTCTGCGCCTACCACGACGAGCGCCGCATCGATGTGGGGTATGAAAGCCTCGGTTGTAGCCGTGTTGCCCGTGAACACCGATCCCAGCCCGGGCGTATCCACCAGGCACATGCCTGCGGCAAGCAGCGGGCTGGGCACAAACACTTCGACGCCTACGACTCCCTTGGCATTCTCCGGGTTGTGCTCTTCTGTTACGTACTGGTCCAGACCCGCGATGGCGATTTCCCTCCAGGAGCCAGCCCGGGCCCGGATTCGTGCTCTGTGCCGCTCCCCGAACCGGATCACGGTGGGCACGGCGGTGACCGGGATGAAGCCCACAGGGAGCACGGGCTCACCGATCAGCGCGTTGATCAGCGTTGACTTGCCGCGCTTGAACTGGCCGATACACGCCACGTAGAAGCGGCCTTCCGAGATGCGGGCGGCGAGCTCGCGAGCTTCCTCAGCGACCCGATTCGTGCCGAGCTCTTCCCCCAAGGTTGCCAGGCGAAGAAGTCTCGTCGCACCATCAACGTCACTCGCCGTAGCGAGTCCACCAGCCACGCCGTCTGTGGGCGCCATGTTAACTATTATAGGCGTAGTGTTTTTACTTGCGGTCATAAACGATACCTCATGATGGTCCTTGCGGCTGTAAGTTGGTCAAAGCTGGACGCCGCTCATCAAACAGTCAATGTGGATCAGTTTGGTCTTAAGGCGCGAACCGTATCGATATTTCGGCGCTTGGGCCAAGTCGCACATCCTTACGATTGTGCCGGGCACTAAGCCGCTGAGCCGTAAGACCTCCTCACGAAAATCCTCCAACTCCAAATTCCCAAGCATGAACTTCCGGATGCAACACTCCAGCAATTCCCTGCCCGCTTGCTCGGGGAGAGGATCCAGAGAGAGTTGCTGTCGGCTACCCCAGTAGATATTGCCCACATGCCCGATGTCCCTCTCCGTAGGCCCCCTCGCCAGAAGGAAAACTGGCGTCTTCCGCATCCAGACGAGTTCGCGAACGATCTTGGCCTCGGCATAAGTCAGGGGAGGCAAGTGGTCGAGGAAGACCCAATAGTTACCGTTTTCCATGGACCGATAAACGGCCCCTTTGAGCCGGCTCGTAGGCTGGTGCTTCAGCCAACTCTTGAAGGTGTTCTCCCGGATGCCCTCGACATGAAGTTGACGACGCAGAGTCTCATCGTCCAATTCATAAAGCCTCTGAAGCAACCAGCGCAACAAGGGCTGCACTCCCTCCACCCCGTTCAGGTAGAAGCAATAACGAGCCATCGCTGATGGCAGTTCACTCAGAACCTTTAAGAGCAGAGCGGTTTTCCCGATTCCTGCTGGCCCGCTGAGCAACAAGCTCTCGCGCTTTAAAATGGCATCATTCAATCGAAGAGCTTCACTTTCGCGGTCCACGAGGGGGATATCCGCTAATGGTTTTGTCCGAGGTGAAACGCCTGGCCTCAGCGCGTTCATGCAATTTTTCCCGCGACCTCTTTGTTTTTCAGTATCTCCAATGCGCGACGAGCGGCGCGCCTTACCCGAAGCCACCCCTCAAGAGTCAGCTTCTCCAAGTGCGGGATCGCTCGCTCGTCACCTATCCGGCCCAGTGCGACGACGGCCGCCTCCTGAATGTAGGGATCAGGATTTGAGATCGCAAGGACAATGAGCGGTTCAACTGCCGCTTTCGAACGGAGCTCGCCTAAAATCGTCGCTGCACGGACTGGCACTGTGGGTTCGGGGTGCGAAAGCGACCGAATCAACTTTTCTTCATACGTTTCGCCTTTGAAACGTTGAAGGTCAGCGCCGCAGGCATGGCATGCGTCGCATTGAGCGACTACCCTCCAGCAAGATGGGCAAAAGTAAACCATGCCACCCTCCTCCTTGGAGGCGTCCAGTGCGACATGAGGAAGTGGCCATTCTTCAGGGCGGGGGAGAAAAAGGCTAAGACCGGGTCGCCTTCCTTCTTGGTCAGGTTCCTGTACACGCACAGAAATTCCACGGGCACGTCTTGTGATTCCTGGAGTCGAAACGCATACCGGTATTCCCACGTGTTGCTCATAACACCTCATCCGAGGCTCTTTCGGGTTTCCCTTCAATTCTCGCCTCCCCAAGCGCTCCACGCAGACGAGCAAGGAGCCCCAGGATTTCATCTACTCGCGGATCCAGGTACTCCTTCAGCTTCTCGGGCACTGCTCCGTAACCGCCCAGGCTTTGGGACTTGCTTTCGTGCAAGGTAACCCAGATGTGAGAAAGGCGCGATTCGATCATCCTGTCCAGGTCGACCGTCTGCTTCGGAAGTCCCAGGTCCAACTTAATTGATGTGACCTGATCCAGAACCCCAACGAGGATCGTGCGAATCTGTTCTTTACTGGTTTCGGGAATCTGCCCCGCGTATTCATAGAAAATCCCGTGGAACCCGTCCAGGTTGCGCTCGATTTCCCGGCAATCCTCTTCGAGAGTGAGCATTCGGGCCGCAAGGGCTCCAGCATGGGCGGGTGAAATGGGGAGAGTTGCTTCAAAATCCATCTTGCCACCATCCGCCATCAGGTCACCCTCCTTGTCGCCAAACACTTTCCACCATCGAGCCGCACTCCCAAAATGGACGTTCCCTGGAGCTGTTCGTTATCCACAGAGAAGCAATCATCCAAGTATTCACTTCTGCCTCGTAATTTTCGGGTCAGGAAGGGCAAAAACAAAAAACTCCTACCACGACCCGCAGCCGTGATAGGAGTTGTCAGTCCCCGAAAGCCGGAACGGTTATTTAGGCGAACTCCATCGCCTGTGAAATTTCATTTTACCACGTTCGCCAAAGTTTCAGAGTAGTGTTTTTGGACCACGAGCGCTGGGATGAGGGCGGTCGTGATCCCATCACATCGGTTACGCGCACCTCTGAACGCGCTGTCGCCCTATCGCTTCACTCCCCTAATGTTTCCAGCGCGCGTAGGCATCGCGCCCGGCGTACTTTGCACTCGGCCCCAGTTCCCTTTCGATTTCCAGTAGCCGGTTGTATTTCGCGATCCGTTCGCCGCGGCATGCTGAGCCGGACTTGATCTGCCCAGTCCCCGCCGCGACCGTGAGGTCGGAGATGGTCGTATCGTCCGTCTCGCCAGACCGATGCGAGACAACTACCGTATAGCCGTTCCGACGCGCCAGCTCAATGCATTGCAAAGTCTCCGTCACGGTTCCGATCTGGTTCAGCTTGATGAGTATTGAGTTCGCAACGCCCTCGTGAATTCCTTTCTCGAGAATCGCGGGGTTCGTGACAAAGATGTCGTCCCCAACAAGCTGTATTTTGGCGCCCAGTCGCCTGGTTGCCTCTTTCCAGCCATCCCAATCGTCCTCTGCAAAACCGTCTTCGAGAGAATAGATCATGGGGTAGCGCTCCAGCCAGTCTGACCAGAGAGTCACCATGGCGGTGGGCGTGTGTTTCGACTTATCTGATTTCTTGAAGACATACGCCCCGCCTTCGTAGAACTCACTGGCGGCGGGATCGAGATTGATCGCTATGTCAGGCCCTGGCTTGTATCCTGCCTTTTCGATCGCGGCAACAAGAAGCTCCATCGGCTCCTCGTTGGAGCGCAGCCTGGGTGCGAAACCGCCCTCATCTCCGACACTCGTTTCGTAGCCCTTTTGGTGCAGGATGCTTTTCAAGGCCTGAAATGTTTCGACGGCCGCTCGCAACGCATCGGCAAAGCTGAGCGCCCCGACCGGCGCAATCATAAACTCCTGAAAGTCAACGTTGTTGTCCGCATGCCTGCCACCATTCAAGACGTTCAGCATGGGCACAGGGAGAATGTATGTCTCCTGGTCGGAGAGGTACCGATAAAGAGGAATCCCCTTTTCTACAGCCGCCGCCCTTGCCACAGCGATGGAAACCCCCAGGATTGCATTGGCGCCCAGCCTTGCTTTATTAGGTGTGCCATCCAACGCGATCAGCTTCGCGTCCAAAGCAGCTTGGTCCGTTTCCATTCCGAGTACCGCTTTTTGAATCTCTCCCACCACGTTGGCAACGGCCTTTTGAACACCTTTTCCTCCGTACCGCGACTTGTCTCCATCGCGGAGTTCGACGGCCTCTCGCTTACCAGTGGAAGCGCCGGACGGGATCTTCGCCACGCCGCAGGCGCCACTCTCCAGACGGACAGTGACTTGCACCGTTGGATTACCCCGCGAATCCAGGATTTCCAGGGCATCAAGCTTCTTGATTCTCGACATAAAATCACCTCAAGCAAATAAGAATTTAGGAGCAAATGAGTTACGAAAACGATCGTGACCCTCTTGTGAGCGAAACTCGCAAGGGCGTTGGGAATCGTACTGAGAGCAGGATTTCAGGAAGCACTCCTACCAGGCAATTGTCGTAGGAGTTATCAGTCTCGATCAGGCGAGACGGTTGGATCGGCGAACTCCATCGCCTTCAAATTGCTATTATACAACGTGGCTCCTCATCTTCAAAGGGCCTTGGCTGCCCGAAGGGTCAGTCAACCTGGAAGGATGCTGAAAAGACCGTCCAGCCTGTCATTCCGAGGAGTCCCGATCTGATCGGGACGACGAGGAATCCCGCAAGTCCCTTGTGTTCAGAGCGAGATTCCTCGCTCCGCTCGGAATGACAGCGTTCACAAGCGTTTTTCAGCATCCTGCTGGACGGTACATCCCGGACACAAGGAAATTGTCGAAGGAGGGTTGAAAGCTATGAAGGACAAGTCCCGGCCATCGCGCTTGGTGGTGCTTTCCGTGGATGGAATGCGGCCGGACTTTTACCGCCGACCAAAAGAGTTCGGGCTAAAGATTCCGAATCTCCTCGAGCTTGTCAAGTGGGGGGCCAGCGCGGAGGCGGTGGAGAGTATCTATCCGACTACCACCTATCCGGCCCATGCAACCCTCGTGACGGGCGTGCCTCCGAGTGTGCATGGAATCTACAGCCACCTGGCATCGCTCGACCCCACCGAAAAAGCGCGACCGTGGTGCTGGTTTGCGGGCGCCCTGCGTGTTCCCACTCTCTGGGATGTGGTGCGAGCCAGCGGGCGGAAAGCTGCGGCGATCAGTTGGCCAGTGAGCGCCGCGGCGGCCATTGATTACAACATTCCGGAGATTTGGGATGCGACCACGGCGGACCCGCATCGGGACTTCGCGACGCCCGCCCGCCATTCGACCCCGGGGTTGTTCCCTGAAATCCTCAAGGTTCTGCAACCCATTCTTGACGGCGCAACTCCGGACCGCTTGCGGTCTGAGGCTGCGCTTTACATCTGGGATCGTTATCGGCCGGACCTTCTCCTCGTTCACTTTGTTCACTATGACCAGTTGGCCCATCAGTTCGGGCCGACTTCGCCGCAAGCCCTGGCCGCCATCGAGCGGACGGACCAAGAAATCGGACGCCTTCGGGAAGGCTTCTTGGAAGATGCGGCGCCTACACTCGTGGTCCTCTCCGACCATGGCTTTGTGCCCGTCGAGAAAGAAGCTGCCCCGCTTTCGGTTCTGGCGGAGGAAGGGTTGTTCGATCGGGAAGCGGATGGCACGCCGAAGCTTGGCAAGCTGGGGGCCGTCCATGCAGGAGGGTCCTTCGCCGTTTACTGGCTGGAAGAACCGTCGGCAACGGATCGAGCCTCTTTGCAGCGCGCGGTGAGGCGACTCATTGAAGCGGGAACTGTTGAAGAAGTCGTGGACCGCGAGCGGCTCGAATCCCTCTCCGCCGACCCGGACGCGGAATTGAGCATCGACGCGGCGCCGGGTGTTTACTTCTCCGACCGGTTTGAGGGACCGCTGGTGAGAGACAGCCTCAAAGACCGAGGCACTCACGGCCAATTACCCACCCGCCCCGGACTTGAGGCCTCCTTCATCGTGGTCGGCCCTCAATTCAGCGGAGGTCGGGACTTGGGCCGGATGGCTTTGACGCAGGTGGCGCCAACTCTGGCGCGCTTGCTGGGACTCCCGAGCGATATCCTGGCATCGAACGAGAAGCCTGTGGCAGGTTGCTGAACAATCGGCTGCTGCTGTGGTTCTGAGCGAGGTCGCTCGCAGTCGGTTGTCCGTAGTCCGTGGTCCGTTGCCGCCCCCCCCTGACACCTGAAACCTGAACCCTGGTCTTCCGACTCCTGACTTCTGCCCGTCCCCGAAACAGGAGTAAAATGCACAGTTATGGTGCAAGGGCCATCAGTCATGCCAGAGGCGGTGAAGGTGTATCTCGATTCCCGCCCGCGTTGGAATCGCTGGCGTGAGTGGTTAGTGGGCCGCCGGTACGCTTTTGCCGCGTTTCCAGGTCGACCGAAGCCGCTGGTGGTGGTGGCGTATTCCCGTCGAGACTCGGTGAAAGCCCTGGAGATGGTGCGCGCTGTAGAGCAGGGCTGGGCTGAAGCTCCCCAACAATGCCGCGATGCGTATGAGGAAATCCTCCAGGATGCCCCCAAGTTAGTCATTATCCAATTCCGCCGGACCAACATCTGCGGCTGCCTGGGGCACCGTCATGTGGTGGTGAAAGAGCAGCCGTTTGCCGAACCGCATGATGCCTTAGGCGGTGATCCTGCTGGAGAGTTGGATATCGCTTACCAGCGCGTGGAGAGCTGGCTGGCGCTGCCTTTGATGGATATCGCGCTCGATGCGCAATTTGTGGCGGGGAGCCGGCTGAGAGAGTTCCAGGCAGAGCGGCTGCGCCTGCAATTTCTCAGCATCCTCCTGCACGAGATTAACCATATGGTTCGTTCCCAAGAGCCGGAGGCTTCGGTCCGCGAACGGAGTTTGGCCTTCTACCGTGATGCGCTTGCACAGTATGTCGAGGATGCCAAGGCGAGTTTGTCCTTGACGATTGACCGCTCGTTCTCGCGCTTTGAACGTGATTGAGATAGTAGGTGAAAAACAGATTTTCGCATTCCGCTTCCTTGCTGAGCATAGTATCAAGTAATTCTATACTCGTCATAAATCTTAGTGATAAACCCAGCGGGTGCGCCCAGGAATAAAATTGTGTGTTTCGATGCGCTAGGTGTATATTGCATTCTTCTTTAGAAGACATGCGCCAGACTGGAGGGGATTTGGCCGGCACCCTTGGCGAACAGGAGGAGACTTCGATGGGCCTCGACAGCAAGAAGGCTGCTTATATGGGTTGCCAGAGGCTTGTATTGGCAATCTTCGCGGCACTATTAATTTCGGCTTCAGCATCGGCACAGCAAACGACCGGTAAAATCGTTGGCACGGTAACTGATTCCCTGGGCGGGGTGATGCCGGGGGTAAAGGTTACGGCCACTAACACCGCAACGAAGATCAGCACCACGAGCGTCACCGATAAGGAGGGGTCCTACCAAGTTCTCAACCTTCCCATCGGCGATTACCGCATCACCGCGGAGCGCGAGGGTTTTAGGACGCTGGTTACGGATGCTCCGCCGCTACGAATCAACGAGGTGCTGCGTGTGGATTTGCGCATGGAGGTGGGTGCGCGTAACGAATCGGTTACGGTAGAAGGCTTGGCGGCCGCCGTGGAAACTGTGAACCCGACCTTGGGGCAATCCGTCACCGCCCGAGCTGCTGTCGACCTGCCGCTCAACGGACGGAACGTTCTCGATCTCGCTCTTCTCCAGCCCGGGGTCACGGAAGTGAACCCATATGCCTCCACCAATGATCAGGCCGGCAGCTTCGGAATCGCCGGCGGCAAATCTGACTCCGTCACCTTCTTGCTGGATGGGGGCATCAACAACGACTTGCTGGCGAACGAAGTCGTCTATAACCCCAACCCGGACGCCATCGCCGAGTTTCGAATTCTGACCAGCAACTACTCGGCGGAATACGGCCGCAACGCCGGGGGTATCGTGAGCGTCGTCACCAAGTCCGGCACCAACACCGTGCATGGCGCTGCGTTTGATTACGTCCGCAATGACCTCTTCGACGCCAACCTCTTTTTCAACAATGCCACTGGCCTTCCCAAGCAAGTGCTCAAGCGCAACCAGTTCGGCCTCACCCTGGGTGGGCCCGTCGTGATTCCGCACGTGCTGAATGGGAAAGACAAATTCTTCTGGTTCATCGACTACTCCGGCCAGCGCCAAGTCCAAACCGATACCCAACCGCAGCTTCCGGTGTACACCCCGCAGGAGCTTCAGGGGGATTTTTCCCAGGCTGGCCCGGTCGTTAATGGCAATCCCACTCCTGACCCGACGGTGGTGGCATTCCTCGCAACCAACTCATACTGGCAGTCCAACCCCACGTTGGCCGCGCAGGCGATTATTGATCCCACAAAGTTCAGCCCCGTGTCGAAGAATTATATCCAAGCCAACCTCATCCCGACCTCTGCATCGGGGTCTAAGATAGCTCAGGCAGGTGGCACGGACAATACCGACGAATTCACGGCTAAGCTGGATGCCCAACTCAATTCCAAGGACAAGCTATCCGGCACTTTAGGTTGGTCCCGTGAGCCGTTGCTGGATCCGTTCAGCTACGCCTTTGGCGCGGCCCCTTACGATGCCTATGGGTACGGCGCCCTTGGTAACCATCACCGGGAGTTTGTCAACTTGGCCTGGGATCGGAGCTTCTCGCCCACCCTGCTGAACGAGGCACGGGTGACCGCGCAACGCATGAACATCGCACAGGCCTTTCCCGCCACGAGTTTGCCCACGCCAGGCCAGTTGGGGATAGGAATCACACCCGACCAGTCTACAGGCCCGAGCCTCATCGGCTTCAATCGAGGCCTGACCCTCGGCTTCAGCCCGCAAGGGCCCACCACCGAGATTAACAACACCTTTGGCTACTCGGACACCCTCACGTGGCTGAAGGGGCAGCACACGATGAAATTCGGCTTCTCTTTCTCGGCGTTTCAGAATAACACCCACTACGATTACTATGTGGATGGGGAATTTTACTTTTATGGCCCGTCTACCAGCGTTGGTTCGGGTAACGATTTTGCGGATTTCCTGATGGGCCTGCCCGACGAGTACCTGCAGTTCGGCGCCGCGCCCTCGAACATCCGTACCAAGTCGTATTACACGTTCGCGCAGGATGAATGGCACCTACGCAAGAACTTCGTCCTTAGTTACGGCTTGAGATACGAGTACAACTCCCCGAAGCTGGACACCCAAGGACGCACGTTCTCCATCATTCCCGGAGCGCAATCGACTCGGTTCCCAAATGCTCCCATCGGCCTGGTGTTTCCCGGTGACCAAGGTGCCCCCAGGGGCGCCAATTTCCCGGACCGGACCAACTTTGCCCCGCGCCTCGGTTTCGCCTGGGACCCGCGCAACAACGGCAAAACGAGCATCCGCGGCGGGGTCGGGGTGTTCTATGACATCCTGAAGGGCGAGGATAGCTTGCAGTTCAACGGCCAGGCGCCGTTCTTCGGGTACGTGGACATGTTCTTCCCGTCGTTAGCGGGAAACCCCAGCTCCGATCCCGGTTACTTGACGCAACCCTTTGTCGCGACGGGCGCTACCAACACGTTCCCCTCCAAGCCGCCTGCCCAGAATATCGACTTTGGGGCCTCCGGCTTTCTGCCTTTTGGCGGAGGTGGCGTGTACTTCGTCGACCCACACCTGCGCACCCCGTACACCTATCAGTTCAACTTCAGCATCGAGCGGGACCTAACCAGGGGCGTGGTCCTGGACACCAGCTATGTGGGCAGCGTTACCCACAGGCAAACCGCGTATGTCGACCAGAACCCGTTTATTCTTGGCACCGACACGCGTGTGCTGAACACCCAACCCGGACTCTCGCCCGACGGGTCGAATGGGTTCAGTTACCTCGATACCTTCGGGAATCTGGTTAACGCCAACTATAATAGCCTGGAGGCCAGTCTCACCAAACGGATTACCGGAAACCGCTGGTTAGGCAACAGCTACTTCACACTAGCCTACACCTGGGGCAAGTCAATCGATAACGCCTCCGGGTTCCGCAACGTGAATGCGCAGGTGCCCTATTACAATCACGAGCTGTTCCGTGCCGTATCCGACTACGACATCGGCCAGCGCATTGCCTTCAGCGGGGGCTGGGCCCTTCCCTTCGATCAACTCTGGGCTTCCGCTCCCAGGCGCCTGACGAAGGGATGGAATCTGTATCCCATCCTGACTTGGCGCACCGGCTTCCCCATGGACATCGCCAGCCAGCTTTACACCACCCGGACAGACCCTGGGCCGTCAGGCGCTGGCGATGCCGGAATCGTGCGGGCGAACCTGAACACACCGAATGTTTCCATCTTCAATCCGCACCAGACAAGAACCTTCATCCTCCCAGCTACCGAGACCCCAGCTACGGGCTCATTCTGGTTTGATCCCACAGTGTTTAATACCAATTACAACCCGGCTGTGTACACCTATGGGACGTATCCCAGGAACTACCTCCGGGGGCCACATCGTAGCAATTTGGATTTTGCGGTGGCGAAGAAGACCGCGATTATCGGAGAGCGGCTGAATACGGAATTCCGCGTGGAGTTCTTTAATATCTTCAACCACGCGGAGTTTGAGCTTCCTACCCTGAATTTTGAGGATCCCAATTTCGGCCAGATCACGAGCACGTATCCCGCGCGCATTATCCAGTTAGCGGTGAGGCTTACTTTCTAGCAGGATCGAACTTGCGGCCCCTTTGCGTCGGTCCCGAGGAATCAAGCGGCTTCGGCCTCCTCACCGGCGGGGAGGAAGACGCTTGCCGCACCGTAAACGCCAACGTTCTTTTGCAGTTTGGCTGGCAGGATGGGGAGCTTCTCGACAAAGCGACGGTTGATCGTGTAATGGGGGATAGTCTGCCGGATTCTATCAAAGAGGGCTTTGCCAATCTGCGCGACTCCGCCCCCGATGAGGATCGCTTCCGGATCAAATAGCGAAATCATTCCTCCCAGCCACACGCCGAGATAAAACCCTGTGTCGTCGACGACGGACTTGGCCAAGGCGTCTCCCCTGCGCGCGGCCTCCTGGATCATGAGGGGAGTGATCTTGCGGAGGTCGCCACTCGAGAGTTCGCGCAACAGGCTTGGCCGGCTGTGCTCCTGCTCGAGGGCGACCCGCGCGCGTCGAGCCATGCCAGGACCGGCCGCCAGCGCCTCGATGCAGCCCAGCGTGCCGCAGCCGCAACGATACGGGCTGCGGAAGTCGATGGAGACGTGCCCGCCTTCGCCGGCCACTCCATTCTTGCCGTGATAGATCTTCTTGTTGATGATGACCCCGGTTCCAATGCCGGTGCTGACGGTCACATAGAAGACGTCCCGATATCCCACCGCCGCCCCAAAAAGGACCTCTGCAAGCCCAGCGGCATTGGCGTCGTTTTCCACTTTGGCAGGGAGATGGAAATGGCTTTCGAGCAAATGCGCGAGCTGGATATTGCGCCAGCCCGGGAGGTTCGGAGGGTTGATAATGACACCCGTTTTGGGGTTAAGAGGGCCGGGGGCGCAAACACCTACCCCGGCGATGTTCTCCTTCCCCCCCGCCAGCTTGATCAGCCGCTCGATCAAATGCACGATCTGGCTGTAGCTGGTCCTGAACCCTCTCTCCGCATGAGTTGGCACGATTAGGGACTTCACCAAATGCCCCTTCAAGGTCACCAGCCCCCCTGCTACCTTTGTTCCCCCAACATCGATACCCACAATTCGTTTCGGCATAACCGACCCTCTCCAGATTGAGAATTCCTGCTCACATGCGCCGTCCTGCTTCAATCCCTTCATTCCCGGACGCGCGGCTCGGAAAAGCCGCCAGTATACTCCATCGAGCGGGCTTTGCGGAAACTGGTTGAAAGCGAGGGAGCAGGAAAATAGTAAATTATGAAGGGTGAATTCCAAATTGAGGTAATGCAGCCGTGAGAGGGCTTGGGTGCCGCGCGCAAAGCAAACTCTGCGTCCGCAATTCACCATTTACTATTCACCATTCACTATTCGTAATTTCACTCGTCATTTTTCACTGTTTTTCCGCGCCGGGGAGCTTGACGCATCCTGTACAGTTCTCTAAGATGGCTTGGAGTTGACCTTCAACCATTCCTTGAGGTTATGGATGCCTCGAAATCGCTCTCCGCGCGCCCGCCGTTCTACCGACGCCTCGCCTTCCGAAGTCTTCATCCCGGACAAACTCTATTTCCGAATCGGTGAGGTGAGCAAGCTAACGCAAACAAAGCCTTATGTCCTGAGGTTTTGGGAGACCGAGTTCCCCACGCTCAAACCGGTGAAGAGCAAGTCCGGCCATCGGCTCTACCGTCGTGAGGACGTCGAGGCGGTGCTGGAGATCAAGCGGTTGCTTTACGGGAAGGGCTTTACGATCTCCGGGGCGCGAAAGCATCTTGCGGACAACTCCCGAAGTGAGGCCGAGCAACGTCATCTCTTCCTGTCCACGCTTGATGGGGCGGAGTTGCGCGCCATTCGACACGAACTTCAGGCCATCTTGACAATGCTTTCACGCAAGTGTTAGCGTGATTATTTGTGGCTTTCAGCCCCAGACCTGCTATATCGGCGAAGGGCCAAAAGGCTCAACGGGACGTAGCGCAGCCTGGTAGCGCACTTGCTTGGGGTGCAAGGGGTCGCCAGTTCAAATCTGGCCGTCCCGACCAATGAATCAGTGACGAGTGGAGAGTGACGAGTGACAAGTCAGTTCTTCCTGCTCGCCACTTGTCACTCGTCACTTGTCACTGTTCTTCAAGCCGGGGCGTAGCGTAGCCTGGTAGCGCGCTTGGTTCGGGACCAAGAGGTCCCCAGTTCAAATCTGGGCGCCCCGACCAAAGTTCAGGTTTCAGGTGTCAGGTGCCCGGTTCCAGGTGCTCGGGTTCGCTCAGCCGGTCATTTTGCTGACACCTGACACCTGGCACCTGTTCGGGTGTGCGGTGTCGAGATGTGACTCGTTGCGTAATCGCACTGCGCAGGCGGGCAGGCATGGACCACGCCGACGAACCATTCCGCATCCCGATCAGCGATGTCTTCGACCTGCATACCGTGCGGCCCAAGGACGTCAAGGAAGCCGTTGAAGCGTATCTCGAAGAAGCAAACCGCTTGGGTCTCAAAGCCCTGCGCATCATCCACGGGCGCGGCATCGGAGTGCAACGCGAAATCGTGCGCGCCGTGCTGACCCGCACACCCTTCGTGCTCTCTTATCAGGACGCCCCCCTCGAAGCCGGCGGCTGGGGCGCCACCATCGTGACCCTGCGCTGACACTCATGGTTTGGGGTCGGGGTGCGTTCCCACGATCGAAAGATCACGGCCTCATTGGAGCCATCTTCCCGGCGTCATTCCCGCCCCGTCCCGCCTTGCGGGAGAGGATTCCATTTCCGGGATCGAAGGATCGTATCCCCATTCAAGCTAGACCCCCGCTTTCGCGGGGGTGACCTGGACGGTCCGATTTCAGCGATCATGAGATCGGGGCCGAATTGAAGCTGGTGCGGCCGAAGGCAGCGCTGTCCCACTCTATTTCGATGCCGGCGCGTTCCGCAAGGCTTGGGCGGCAATTTCCGGCAGCAGAGAATTGTAATAGACCTCTTTCAGGGCGTAGGACTTCGCTTTGGAGGGTATGACCGGAAGGATTTCCAAATGCCAGTGGTAATCATCCGCCAGCGTCTTCCAAATGCCGCCCCTCTCGAACTTTGCGCCAAGATTAGGTGAACTGTGGAGCACCAAATGGTGGGTGGGGGCGACGGCTTCCAGACGCATCAGGACCGACTTCAACAAGCGTGCGAAAAGAAGCTGCTCGTCCCAGGAGGTAAGGTCCTCCTCGAACGAGCAGTGATGCCTCAGGGAGAGCAACCATGTCTCGTAGGGCACGCGCGCGGCAAACGGGCAGAAGGCGACGAACGGGTCGAGTTGCTCCACGATCCGTATATTTTGCGCGATTTCTTGCCCTGCAATATCGCAGGTCAGGCACCGTTCCTTGAGCTCAAAGTAGCGCAAGGAGGAGCGGAGTTCATAGCCCACGCGCCGGGGAATGAATGGTGTGGCAGTTATCTCGGAGTGCGGGTGCTCAAATTCCTCCCCCGCCAGCGCTCCTTGATTGCGGAAGACCGTTACGTACCGGAAACGCCGATCCTTCTTCAGATCTTTCACCCTCGCGATATATGCCCGCAGAACTTGGGCAACATTCTCGTCGGTCTGCCGCGAGAGCTGTAAATGGTGGCTGGGATGTTCCACCACAACCTCATGCGCCCCCAGGCTGCGCATCTTGTCGTACATGCCCTCGGCGCGGCGCTGCGGGTCGCCCTCGATGCGGTAAACCGGACGGAGGTGTGGGGTCACCCGCACCTGCCAGCTTGATCCCCCGCCTGGGTATACATAGAGGGTTTGGGGAGACAAAGCTTCGTGGCCTGGGCAAAAGGGGCAGGGAGCGTCTCCACTGTGGGCGACGTTCTCACCCTCGTCTTCCAAATTCACCCAACTTTGCGTGATCGGGTCCCTTCGAAGTTGCATTTTTCCTCCCTTCAGGCATCTGCGTTCCGGCCCGCAGTTAGCCTCCCTCACGGCAAGAAGCTGATCCGCCACACAAGACATTCGGCGCCACCAGCATGCCCCCGAAAGCCGCTTCGCCACATTCCAGGTGGAAGCCCCGCATCACCCTGGTGATGTCTTGTGGTTCTTTGTGGCCGCGGCAAGCTTTGCTGGTCAGCCCGGTGTACACTTCGCTCCCCAAGTGAGTTGAGAAGCCCGGACGTTCACGACAAGGAGCGGCACCCAGTTTCTCGTCGCCACTTACCCGGACTCCCCAGCCTCCCAGGTTGAGAGGGCTGCCGCATTTGTACGCCAAATCTCCACCCAATTATAGACTTCCGCCATGTGTTGCGCCACCCGAACGGCTGCTAGCCGGTTCGGACTTCGGGCGGCGTAACAAAAGTACTGAATGAAGACGGAAGCGGCGGCGTCCTCTTTGCGGTAACATAGGAGAGGCAGACTCGGCCTTAGCTTTTCCTGCTGCGGAGGATCTTCCATGAATGCCAGGGATTTAGATCGGTACAAGGAATTGCTGTTGGCCAAGCGGCGGGAGTTGACCACCGCAAGAGCCGGGACGGAGGGCCCTGCTCCCCCATCGGGCGCAGACACGGGTGATTTGGTGGACCATGCGGCTGCGGCACTCGAGGCAGAGTTGCAGGTGCGCTTGCGCGAGACGGATAGCAAGCTTCTGCGGGCCATCGACGAGGCGCTGGGGCGAATCGAACGCAAGACATTCGGGGTGTGTCAGGCGTGTATGAAGCCAATTTCAGCCGCCCGGCTGGACGCTGTCCCCTGGTCGCGCTTGTGCCGGGAATGCAAGGAACAACGGCAGGCCTGAAGGCTTCGAGCATTACTCGTTGTGCGGAAGTGCAGGTCCTTGGTCATACCGGGAGGGAGGTTCAACGTCATCCCGGCTGAAGGTGAGGGGCGCGCTTAATTGCAATTCAAAGTTCGTCCCAGACGGGAGGACGATCTCTTTACCCCGGCCGGCAAAGATCCAGACAAGCCCTCCGGCAGCGCCGGCGAGGCTGCCGATTCCGAGCCCTTTTACAGGGCTTCCACTGGCCGCTCCCGCAATGGTTCCAATCTCTGCACCCGTAATCGTCGTCTCAGCCACCTTGCCTGTCTTTTCACCTTTGGATGAAGCGCCTTCGATCTTTGATTCCTTGGGTTGGAATCCCTCCCGCCCTGTGCCCCCGAAGCCGGAGAGGGTCGCTCGCAGGGGAAGCGTTGTGCCGTTGGGCAAGATGAGAGTCTCGAACCGAATTCCGATCTGCGCCTTGCCCTTTAGATGCCCGGGGCGGACCACTTTCGTAACCGAACCCTTCACGGAACTTCCCCTTGGAATCACGATCCTATTGCGCATAGTGATTGGGAAGATGGTTTCGCAGTAAATTGCCTGGCCCGGTTGGACTGTCCGTGAGTTGATAGTGTTCATGAGCCTGAAGGGGGATCGTGGTATCAGTGGGTACCATCAGCGTGGACGCCGATGACTGGGGAGGCCCATTCTCTTGCGTGCTCTGCGGATAGCTACACTGCAAAGGACTGATCACGACAATGGCAAGAAAGGCTGAAAATAAGTGACCCCGTTTCATCATTCGCCTGCCTCGTTCTTGTACCTTGCTGCTCCAGTAAGATGCTGCTCATCGGGCCCCTGGACCTGCTGGTTTCATGCCCTCCTTCAGTTTCAGGTGCAATTCATCAACTTCTTTCTCGAGCTGTTGCAGCCGGTTCTGCTTCTCCGCGGCGAGTGCAAGAAGGTAATCCGCCAGCAATTCCCTGTTCTCGTCCATGGTGGTCTGAAGCGTGCCTAATCGGTTGGCGAGTTCTTCACGGTCGTTGTCGTAGGCCACTTGAGAGAGGTCAAAGAGGTCGTGCGCCAGAGTCTCCGTGCGGATTACGACCGTGCATGCCAGGACGAGGTCTTCCGGATTGGCGGCGAGTTGACGAGCGGTCTGGCGCAGATTGGTTACAGCGAGAAGCCGGTCCGCGAACGGCCGGCGGGCCAGAGGCTGTCCCGCTTCGTCGGTTAAAGGCAGGTTTTCGTTTGCCAGGTCCTTGAAAAGCACTTCCAAAGGCCCGAAGTTTGTGTCGTAGCGCGCAAGAAAGTCAGGCAGATTGGTGGCGGTTAGTTTCTGCTGAGGTAGCAGAGTGGTTGGGAAGATGGCTATCGAAATCATGAATAACGGGATGAGCGCCCTTTTCATTTTGACCTCACTGCTGCCAATCGGGTGATCGGGAGAGCGGGTGATCGGGTGAACAGGAAACAAATTCCGTCTTGTTCTTTGTTCGCCCGATCACCCGATCACCCGATACCTCGGATTCCCAGGACTGATTCAATCGCTTGCGCGATGCGTGCCGCGTGGTGTTCCACCATTCCGGGCTCTGTAGCCTCGACCATCACCCGGGCAAGCGGTTCTGTCCCCGAGTAGCGAACCACCACGCGCCCTTGATCGCCGATCTCACTCCGGCATTCTGCGATGGCGCGAGTGACTTCTGGAATGGATTCGAGCGGGATCTTCTCCTTGACTCGCACGTTTTGGATAATCTGCGGAAAGGGTTTGAAGGTTCGAGTCAGTTCCTCGAGGGGCTGGCGGGTCTCTGCCATGAGTCGCACAACCTCGAGCAAGGTAATGATGCCATCTCCGGCAAGTGATAGGTGGGCGAAAATAATGTGGCCCGATGGTTCCCCGCCAAGGTTGATGCCGGAACGCAGCATCTCTTCCAGGACGTACTTGTCGCCCACGGCGGTGCGCTTCAGGCCAATCCCGTGCCCCGCCAGGGCGATTTCGAGCGCCAGGTTTGTCATCAGAGTGCCGACCACGGCGGAGCCTTTGAGCATACCGCACCGCTGTAGGAAAGGCGCCATTATAGAGAGGATATAATCGCCGTCGATCAGCTTGCCTTCGCGCGTGGCGAATATGGCGCGGTCCGCGTCACCATCGAAGGCCACTCCCAGGTCAGCGGAGAGCGCCCGGGTGGCCTCCGCCATCACTTGCGGATAAAGTGAGCCGCAACCGAGATTGATATTGCGCCCGTTGGGTTCTACGTGCAGAAGGTGCGCCTCGACGCCCAGGCGGCTGAGGAGTTTCGGGACCACACGATAAGCTGCGCCGTGTGCGCAATCCACGACCAGCCGATAGGGCGATAGCGCCAGACCCGCCGGAATGAGCTGGAGGAGTCGCTCCAGGTAGGCCTCCAACAAGTGCGGTGCGGTCTCCAGAGGCGCCTCGGAATCTCTCTCTCCCTCAGATCGCGCTTGTGCCAACTCCCCCTCGATCGCGAGTTCCACGGATTCGGAAAGCTTGGTTCCTGACTTGGAAAGGACCTTGATGCCGTTGTCTTCGTATGGATTGTGGGACGCGGAAATGACCACGCCGGCAGAAAAACCGTAATGACAAGTGAGGAAAGCCAAGCCGGGCGTGGTAATCACACCAGCTTCGGTGACTTGCGCGCCAGCCGAACGCAACCCTGCGGTGAGCCGACGGGCAATCCAACTTCCCGATTCCCGAGTATCCTGTCCCAGAACGACTCGAACAGGGCCGGCTGGCTCTTCTTTGCGAAGAATATTACCCAGGGCGAGGCCGAGGTTCCAAACGGTCGTGCGGTCGAGCGGGTACTCGCCCGCCACACCTCTTATCCCATCCGTGCCAAAAAGCTTCGGCTTGTTCGACATTTTCCCACCTATTGTATTCCACAAAGCTTGTTCCCGTACACGCTTTCGTCGAACCGAAAGAGTCAGCAGGCAACGGGCAGAAAGTAGGCAGTATGCAGAAGGCAGTAGGCAGTAACAAAAAGGAGGAAAGCAATTCAGGATAGTGCTAGTGAGTTGGAATAAGACGGTGGAAATTGCCCCGAAGGGGCAAACCGTGAGTAGTCCCGCGCCTGCGGGATGAAACCCACGGAAAGAAAGCGGAAAAACTATACCGGCCCTGCAGGGGCCGAACTATAGGTCAACCCCCTCGGGGTTGACGCGATACCCTCGGCCTCGTTGCCCGCAGGTTGAAACCTGCGGCTACTCACGGAAGGCCCCTGCGGGGCCTGCGGATTCCTGCCCCCCAGAACTTTGACGGAACCCTGTAATCGCCCGCCAGAATCTGCCACTTGCTGGTTAAGGTTGACACCGGAACGACTCTTTCAAACGCTCTATTCAGGCAGCTCCCCAGCTACGCTTCGTCATTCAGCCCGGCGGGAGGCAGTGAGCACGGCGTCTGCGATGCGCACCGCCGGCAAGACTCTGGCGACATCATGCACGCGCACGATGTGGGCGCCACCCAAGATTGATGCCACCACGGCGGCGGCATCGCCCAGTTGAAGAGTAGGTGCTTGCTGCGCCTCGAGATTCTCAATCATCGGCCAGTAAGCTGCGGGACCTCCCTTTCTTCTCGGGCTGTGAAGTGCGGCAGCATGAAGACCAGCGCCGGCGGCGATGGCCTGGACAAACGACTTTCGCGAGGTGCCCACCAGGATGGGAAGGCCGAACCGTCGCAATTTCCTGAGGTGCGCGAGGATTTCAAAGTTTTGAAACCTGGACTTGCCGAAACCCAGGCCAGGGTCAAGGATCAACTGGGATCTGCGCAAGCCCGCCGCCAAAGCTCGCTGGAGCGAACACGCGAGTCCTCGATTGAGCGACCGCCAAATATCCCTCACGAAGGGCATCGTCTGCATCGTCTCCGGCCGGCCGCGCAGGTGCATTAGGATGAGGGGAGTCTTGTAGCGGCGCGCCACGTCGGCCAAGCGCGGATCGAATCGCAATCCGCTGACGTCGTTCAGGATGCTGGCTCCGGCCTGCGCCGCCTTCTCGGCCACCTCGGCTTTCGTGGTGTCGATGGAGATGGGGGTCGAGCGTAATTCACGCCGCAGGCTCCGGATCACCGGCAGAACCCGCCGCAACTCTTCTTCGGCTGAAACCGGGCGTGAACCCGGCCGTGTGGATTCACCCCCAACGTCGATCCAGTCTGCTCCCTGCCGGACCAATTCGAGGCCATGCGCGAGGGCCCTTTCGGGATCAAGGTGGAGCCCACCGTCCGAAAAAGAATCCGGTGTCACGTTGAGGGCGCCCATAATGAGCGTGCGTTCGCCGAGACGGACCTTGCGATGGCCGATTTCCAATTCGAACGTGGGACGAGGCGTCATGTCAGTTGCAATTGGCGAGGTGAGAGCACTTTCCGAACCTGTGTGACACGGCCTGCGGAACACTCAGCGGCACTGCTGCGGTGGGAACCGGTGGGCTCTGCAAGTTCCTTGAGCAGGTGGAAGTGGTGTACTAACCCGCGACCAATCGTTCCTCGCGTTTTGGAGGGGCAGTCTCTGGTGGTTGGGGAAGAGCCTATGACGCACTGCAACTCAGTTTCGGGGCGCTGGAAGAATGTGTCTGCGAAAGCTCACTAAGCCGAACTACAGTTGTCTATTAGTGTCAAGAAGATCTGTTCCCAGATGCCCCGATGATTCGTTCTTGCCGAGTCGAGACGAAGAGTGTGGACGGTCTCGTCGTTCCTTGCGCGCCCAAAGCACGCCGACCAAAAATATCCCGATGCCGAAGCCCATGAAAGCCAACCACTCGCTAACTATACTCATGGTCTCAACCTTTCAAGCGTGACGCCCAATTGAGGCCAACCGATGTAATCCCTGGCGACCAGACCCCAGCCCCAAGTCCCTGCCTTTCACGCCGGCTGCGGACGTTCGCGCGAGGACAAGCCCGGCGCGGGATGAGGCTTCAAGACCTGCGTAGTCTCCGGTAGGGAAGGTTTTGGAGGCACATGCCGAACCACTTCCGGCAAAGGTTTTCCTTCAATAAGCAGATTGACCTCGCTGGCATCGAGCACCTCCCGGACCAGCAGAGCTTCCGCGATGCGCGCCAGGGCGTCACGGTGAGTGGTCACGACGTCCTTGGCCTTCAGGTACGCTGTGTCCACAAAGTTCTTCACTTCCTGGTCGATCTTGATGGCGGTGTCCTCGCTGAAATCACGAGAGGTCGAAAGGTCACGCCCCAGGAAGATTTCCTGCTGATGCTTCCCGTAGGCCAGGGGACCCAGGTCTGACATACCCCATTCGCACACCATGCGTCGCGCGATTTCAGTGGCCTGTTCGATGTCGTTGCCGGCCCCGGTGGTAATGTGGTTCAGGAAGATTTCCTCCGCCGCGCGCCCGCCCATCATGATGGCCAGTTGCGATTCGAGGTAATCGCGCGTGTAAGTGTGCTTGTCATCCAGCGGGAGCTGCATGGTGACGCCCAGCGCCATGCCGCGAGGGATGATGGTGACCTTGTGGAGCGGGTCGGCGTACGGAACCGTGGAAGCCACCAGCGCATGCCCGGCTTCGTGAAAGGCGGTGTTTTTCTTCTCCTCTTCGGAAAGGATCATGGACTTTCGCTCCGCGCCCATCAGGACCTTGTCTTTGGAGGTCTCGAAATCGTTCATCATCACCGTCTTGCGGTTCTGCCGGGCGGCGAGCAGGGCCGCTTCGTTCACCAAGTTGGCCAAGTCAGCGCCCGAAAAACCGGGCGAACCGCGCGCAAGCACTGAGATTTCCACGTCCTCAGCCAGGGGAATTTTTTTCGTGTGTACTTTCAAAATAGCTTCGCGTCCTCCCACGTCAGGGCGTGGAACGACCACGCGCCGGTCAAATCGGCCGGGGCGCAAAAGGGCGGGATCCAAAACATCCGGACGGTTCGTTGCGGCAATGAGGATGACGCCTTCATTCGACTCAAAGCCATCCATCTCCACCAGCAATTGGTTCAGCGTCTGTTCGCGCTCGTCATGACCACCGCCCAGGCCGGCGCCCCGGTGGCGGCCCACGGCATCAATTTCGTCAATGAAAATGATGCAGGGCGCGTTTTTCTTCCCCTGCTCGAAGAGGTCGCGAACACGCGAAGCGCCCACCCCTACGAACATCTCAACGAAATCCGAGCCTGAGATGGAAAAGAAAGGAACGTTCGCTTCACCGGCAATCGCCCGCGCCAACAGGGTCTTCCCGGTCCCAGGCGCCCCAACCAACAAGACGCCCTTGGGGATGCGGCCGCCAAGCTTCTGAAACTTCTGCGGCTCCCTCAGGAACTCAATGATCTCCTGCAATTCTTCTTTGGCTTCTTCAACCCCGGCCACGTCCTTGAACGTCACTTTCTTTTGCTGGCTGGAGAGAAGGCGGGCGCGGCTCTTCCCAAATGAAAGCGCCTTGTTACCGCCACTCTGCATCTGGCGCATAAAGAAGATCCAGAGACCCAACAACAGGATCATGGGCAGGCCGTTGGCGAGCCAAGTCATCCAGTTACCCCCGGAGCTATCCTTGATGACGACGCTGACGTTCTTTTCCGTCAGAGTCTTGTACAGGTCGGGATAATTCGTGGGAATGGTGGTTTTGAACTTGGCGCTTTCCTTTTTCAGCGTACCGGAAACGTCGGACCCCGTAATTTGGACTTCACGGACGTTATCCCGATTAATCTCGTTGATGAAGGACGTAAAAGTAAGCTCCTGGATGCTTGCCCCGGTGCTCGACCTGACCACCTCCCAGATGAGCAGGGCGGTGACCACCATCACCACCCAGAAAACTATGTTCTTGACTGCCGAGTTCACTGGGCTTCCTCCTCCTGTCCCCTTAGACCTTACGCGGGTCTCTTACCCCCGCTCTACTATTAGATGCTTCACACAACTCTCGCGAGCTCAGCCACGAAAGGCAAATTTCTATACTTCTCTTGATAGCCGAGGCCATAGCCGACCAGAAATTTCTCGTCGCTCTTGAACCCCACGTAATCGGTGGAAACATCCACCGTGCGCTCGCCGCTCTTGTCAATGAGCGAGGCGGTGCGGACGGAGCAGGGGTTCTGGCCCAGAACATAGCTGTAGAGGTGGTCCAGAGTCAGTCCGGATTGCAGAACACCATCGACGAGAAGGACGTCCCGCCCGGCGGCCTCGACCTTGGAAGTGTACATGATTTCTCGCACTGCAGTTGCGCCCGCTGAAGTGTCGTGGATCTCGGCTTTCATGAAATGGCAAACCACCGGAATCGTGAGGCTGCGCACGAGGTCGGCCATAAAAATAAAGCAGTCTTCCAGAATCCCCACTACATGCAGCGTCTTGCCCTTGTAGTCGCGGTCTATCTGCTTTGCCAATTCGCGCACGCGCTTTTGAATCTGCTTCTCCGAGTATACACAGCGCAGATCGTTGTCCGGGAGAGCCTGCGCACACGGGTGAGAGCTGCGCTTCGTTGCAGGAGGTTTGGAGGTCTTCCTTTTCATCTCATCCGCTCCGAGTCCCCGCTAACCCTGAGGGCCGCGAGCTTCCTCAATAAGCAAGATGGCTCGGGACTCCGGAGAAGCTACCACGGGAGCTGCGGGTGGGAATCCCCTCACCCACACAATCTGCTCCCCACATTCCAACACCGGCCAGAGCTTGCGCTGCCCGCGAGGAATCTTCCGCTGACCAAATAGCTCCTTCAGTTTCCGGAGCTTTCGGCTTCCCGAAGGCCAAAACTGGTCGCCGGCTCGCCAGTTTCGCAGAAACAATCTGTGCGACAGTTTCTGCGGATCCATGGCATTACTCCCCACTTCATTATACTCCTTAGGAATCCCTTGGGGTTCAATAATCTTGAACCGAAAGGTAACGCCTAAGTGGGGGACGGTTATCTCTCCAGGGACCGCAACATCGTAAGCGTATGCATCCTCGGAAATCGATCGCGAACCAAGGATGAGCCAGTCGAATTCCTTTCTCGCTACTACCCCGCCAGGCAAAGTGAGGCTCCGGCCACTTTGGGCGCTGGTGGCGAATCGAAGGAGTCCTTCAATGTGCGTGTAAGCCACGCCCCGCAAACCCTTGCCCACGGAGTGAAGCATTTGCCGCATAACCAGCCGCTGAATTGCCGGTGCAAACCCTCGAAGGGCGCGCACCGGAATCTTCTCTTCTCCGCCTTCTCGGATGCGCCAGGGGCGGCTGCGCTCACGGGCCTGTTGCTCCAGGAACGCTTCTTCATCCCGTGCCCGGTCAGCATGATTCTTGAGAAGCGGGATGATGGCCGGGTTGAATTCCCTTTCCAGCAAGGGGAGCAGTTCCAGGCGTATCTTGTTGCGCCGCAGCCGGGAGTCGAGGTTGGATGAGTCAAGCCGGCATTCGAGCTGGCGCGCTTCCATCTCGCGCGTGATTTCGGCGCGCGTGAGATCAAGAAACGGGCGGGCGACCTTGCCCTCCAGCACAGGATAAATTCCACACAAGCCGCGCGTTCCGGCGCCGCGCAATAAGCGCAGCAGCACGGTCTCAGCCTGGTCGTTGGCGGTGTGAGCCGTCACCACTTTGTCAAGCCGGCCTTGCTCCACCAGTGAGAAGAAAAACCTGTAGCGCAGCTCGCGGGCGGTAGCCTCGAGGTTTCGCTTTTTCTCACGAGCCACCCGCGCTACCTCAGCTTCGCCACCGATGAAAGCGATTCCGATTGAATCAGCCAGGCTCCGAACAAAGCTCTCATCCGCGTCTGACTCGGCCCCCCGCAAATGATGATTGAAGTGGACCACGGCCAGCGTGATTCCCCACTCCAAAGCCAAGTCTTTCATGAAGTGGAGCAATAAGACTGAATCCGGCCCGCCTGAGACTGCCACGCCGACTCGCTGGCCGGGATGGAAAATCCCCTGCCTCTTTATTTCCTTCAACCAGCGGAAGTAGATATTGGACTTCCCGAGCATCTGTGAAACCCACCGATTTCCAATTTCTAGTTTCCAGTTTCCATTTTCTCGTTTCCCTCAACGCAGCACCAGGCACCAACTTCATCGCCCGGCGCGGAAAAACATACCCTTCTCCCGCAAGGCGGGATCAGGATGACATGTCCCGCCGCGGCGGGAGCGCAGCGAAGAATCTGCTTTTGGTTGCGGCCTATGGCCTCACTGCCCCACAAAGCGTGGATTTTTGGCCATATTCTTGGGTTTGATCGGGGTTTCTGGCTCTCAAGAACCAGTTCGTTTTTGGGCCCTAAAACGGCTAACTCCTTTAGTTTCAATAGAATCTTAGGTTCGTTCCGTCTAAATAGTATCTTTATTGCATTTTGTGCCGATCTTCCGCAGCCGGCGGGCCGACTCAGAACCCCCTGGAAGCGGCCTGTTGAATCGTTCACCATAGGTCAACTCACATAGCCTATCACATCTCCAGCCAACTGTCAAGAGACACCCTGTCGGCCACGGCGGGACGGGAATGACTGCCTTCACAGGCCCGCACGAAAAATCAACTTCCCCCAAATGACATCAATTCAGGCATATGTAGCGCTACGGCGGGAAATTCATGCGGCGCAGGAGGTCCTGGAGGCGAGGGTCGGAGCGTAGGGTCTCGGCTACGGGAAGTCCACATCGAGAGCGTAGACATCCTGCGCGATGCCCTACTGGACGTTCTTGATCAACACCGCGTCGCTGGTAATGCTGCCGCGCGAGAGCACCAGGTCGCCCGCCGGCGACCAATCGAAATAGTAGATCTGCTGGTCCTGAAAATGAGTTAATTGCCTGGGCGGCCCGCCCTTGAGCGGCTGAGACCAAATGTTGGAGACGCCTCCCTGGGTGACGATGTAAGTCAATGCCTGACCATCCCGCGACCAGCGGACGGGCGGGTAGGCGTAGCCCCCGTTCACCAACCAATAGTCATATGGTGAAGCGGGCACGTCAAAGATCATGGAGGGCGCCCCCCCCGCAAAGGGGACCACCGCCAACCGAGTCGGCTTGTTCCGTGCCGGGACGTAGCTGCAGGCGATCCACTTGCCGTCCGGCGAGATGGCGGGCTCATAGGCGCTTTGGTATGAGCCTCCCTCGATTACGGTGCTTGGCCGGCCGCCATCCAGCGCGAGTCTCTGAAGAACCCACCTGCCCTTGTCAAGAGAGTCGTAGACTACCCACTTCCCGTCGGGCGAACACGACGGAAACTCGTCGTTGACATCTTGGGTCAACTGCCTGAGGTTTTGGCCGGCAGGGCTAACCTTCCGGAGCCCCACGCTCATGGTCCGGGAATCAGAGGCGTCGACTACCGCGGTGCCGTCCGGGCAAACGGACGGTTCTCGGTCGAATCGTCCAGACGTGATCTGCCGCGGGCGCGCGCCTTGCTGTTCCAGCCGCCAGATACTGCCTTTGCCGGCGGAGTCGAACGCAGCGTAGACCATCTGGCCGTCCGGCCCCGAGGATAGACCGTAGGCTCCGTTGAAGGCCGCAGGAGATGCGGTGAGCCGGGTGGCGCTTTTCCAGTCTCCCTTGGGGGCAAGCCAGAGATCAGCGCGGGAGTCTACCCGCACAGTTGTCAAGGCAGTGCCCTGGCCGGCCACGCTGAGCCCATAATAGTTGTTCAAGTCGTTGGTGATCCTTCGCACTCGTCCGTCAGGGTAAGATACTGCCCAAAGCTGGGTTTGGTTGCTGCCGAGCGGCAGGTTAAAGCCTTCCATGATGAGACTGCGGCCATCGGGCAGCCACGCGACATGGTTCGGCTGCGGGTCCGGCGGACCAATCTGTGTCCTCCTGCCATCCTTCAAGCTGACCGCGACTAGACTCCGGTCCTGGTGCGTGTCCCTATTGTGGACGTAGCCAGTGACGATCGTCGTTCCGTCAGGCGACCAGGCAGCCCCCGTCCATGTCTGGAACGACTCGGGCGACTTGACGATCGAGACCGCTTGCTGTCCACCTCCATCCTCATTGGCGATCACCAACGAGGTCTCGCCTCGGCCTAGGTCAGACCCGACAAAGGCCAGCCGTTTACCATCCGGAGAAAAACCCACCGGACCGGATAGGTGCTGAAGCACCTCTTTCAGCTCGCCGCCCAGTGTCGCTGCGTCGTATAGAACCCCTTCGTGCTCGCCCTTCCCGAGGGAAACAAAGTACAAACGGTCCCCGTCGGGAGTAAACGTAAGACCCCAATAGCTGACCTCGGCCGGTGGAGCCACTTGAACGCCACCCTCGCTTGCCACCTGCCTCAGCCAAAGGCTCGCCTCACCTCCCTGGTCGCGGGCGTAAGCCAGATACTTGCCGTCCGGCGAGATGGCCGCCAGCGTGACGTCGCCGGTGGTGGTGAGCTGGCTGATCTGCATGTTCTCGAAACGCGTCTCCGTCCCCAGCTTGTGCCGTGCGGAGCGGTAAAGGAGATAGCCGGCACCGGCGAAGGCAACCACCAGCAGAGCCAGCAACACGGCGGCCACCGGCGCGCGCCGGACGTCACGTAGGGGAGCTGCTGGCTGCGCGCCCGACGGGGGCGGGGCAAGCCCCACCCCTGCCCGGCCGGAGTCTGTGTCGCGCTTCAGGCGCTTCAGGTCAGACCGCAACTCGGCCGCACTCTGACAACGCAGGTCACGGTCTTTCTCCAGCGCCTTGTTGATAATACGTTCCAGCTCAGCAGGACACTCGGGATTCAACTGCACTGGCGAGGTGGGCGCTTGGTGCAGGATCGAGTCGAAGACGAGCGCCGAGGTTGTCCCCGAAAAGGCCGGGTGACCTGTCGCCATCTCGTACAGGACCACGCCGAAGCTGAACAGGTCCGTCCGTGCGTCGATCTCTTCTCCACGTGCTTGCTCCGGCGACATGTAGGCGATGGTCCCCACGGCCACGCCCGGGCTGGTGAGATGCTCGGGCTCGATGGAGACGGTGGGCAGCCCAGAGGCTCCCCCAGCTTCCGCCACCCGCCTGGGCCTTGGCGCCAGCTTAGCCAAGCCAAAGTCCAGGATCTTCGCCTGGCCGCGCTGGGTCACGAAAATGTTCGCTGGCTTGATGTCGCGATGGATGATCCCCTTCTGGTGCGCCGCGTCCAGTGCGTCGGTGATCTGGATGGCGAGGTCAAGCAGGGTATCGATTTGTAGGGGCGAACGGCGTTCGCCCTGGCCCGTTGGGCGCGCGCCGCGCGCCCCTACATCCACCAAATGCTTGAGGGTCTGCCCCTCCAGATATTCCATGGCGATGAACGGCTGGCCCTCGTGCTCGTCAATATCGTGAATGGTGCAGATGTTGGGATGATTGAGGGCGGAGGCGGCCTGGGCCTCGCGCTGGAAGCGCTCCAAGGCTTGATGATCCTTGGACATTTCCTCCGGCAGGAACTTGAGCGCGACGAAGCGGTGGAGCTTGGTGTCCTCGGCCTTGTACACCACACCCATGCCGCCCCCACCCAGCTTCTCGACGATGCGGTAATGGGAAATCGTCTTCCCGATTAAGGCGGAATTCGCTTCGGATGACCGGCGCAACCGGGCTTGCTCCTGAGCCAGCAGCTTCACCGCCGTCTGCAGCGCCGCCGCTTCCATGAAGTGCTCGGCTCGCTTATCGTAAGTGAGCAGAGATGCAACTTCGTCCCGCAAGGCGGGATCGCCGGCACAAGCCGCATCGAGAAAGGCAGCCCGCTCGCTCTCCTCCTGCTCGAGGGCGGCGTGATACAGGTGCTCCACTTGTCGCCAACGCTCAGGCTCCATCGCGATTCCCCTCGCTCAGCTCGCGCAGGAGCCAAGCTTTGGCCAGCCTCCAGTCACGCAGGATGGTTTCCTCAGAGACCCTCAGCACCTCGGCGGTTTCCTCCACGCTCAACCCGCCAAAGAAGCGCAGTTCCACCACCCGGCTTTTTCTCGGCTCGAGCGCGGCTAGGGCGTTGAGGGCTTCGTCCAGCGCCAACAAGTTAGCGGGCGCTTCCCGAGACACAACCAAGGCTTCCTCCAAAGAAACATGGGGGGCCTCACCGCCACGCTTCAGACGCCGGCGTGAGCGGGCGAAATCGACCAGGATTTGCCTCATCAGCCTCGCGCAAACCCCAAAGAAGTAGGCGCGATTCTGCCAACTGATCTCCCGGAAATCGACCAGCCGCAGGTAGACTTCATTCACCAGCGCCGTGGTCTGCAGGGTATGGCCAGGCGCTTCGCGAGCCATGTAACGCTGCGCAAGCTGGTGTAGTTCGTCGTACACCAAGGGCGTCAACTTCTCCAGCGCGCGCTCGTCACCGTCGCCCCAGGCCTGGAGCAGTTGCGTTACCTCGTGAGCGGAGGGCCGCGCCATAACCATCTGCCTTATGTGGGACTTCAAGGTTACCACAACCCCGTCGCACATTCCACGGGCTCAATCATCGATAGTGACTCAGGAGGTGGCACGGCCATCTTGGCCGTGACCGCTCACGGGCGGGACGCCCGTGCCCCATCAAAATGAGCCATTACCCATCATCCCAAAATATTTTTGGGGGACATTACAGTTTTCGAACTCATCTGTCGCCATGACTACTAGAGAGGGCCAGAGACAACTGTTCTGGCCAAATCTCTAGGTAGGGCAAACGAGAGACAGGAGAGTTGGCGGCCGCAGCTCGGGTGGCGAGGCGTAATGTCAGGCGTCCATCGCCAAGACGGAGTGTGTGGCGCCTTCTCAAGAATCGGATCGTCATGTCCTAACCAATTTCGGAAAAAAGGAAAAGCATCATGACAAAATTGAGTCCATCCAAAGTCCTCGGCCTCGCTCTCGGATGCGCGACCCTCGTCCTCGGCGCCATTTACGTGAGCGCGGACCCGAAGCCTTCAGAGTCGAAGCATTTTTACGCCAACGCGGGGACGACCTTCGTCCTGCTCCCGGCCAAAACTACCGGGGGGCCGCGTTCGCACAACATTGACGGCGTCGTCCGGATTTCGTCCGCGGACCTGTTGGGCCAGCCCGTGTACAGCCGCATCGCGGGCTATGAGGATGTCAACCTGGGCGACTGCTCGTTCCATGGCACGGCCAATTTGGTGGCAACGGCCAACCCCGATTTTTTCCTGATAACGGACGGTCTCTTCCTCTTCACTTCGGCCGATGGGAAGAGCAGTTTGACGGCCTCGGCCGAGGGCACTCTCACAGTGAATCCGGCGAATCCCTATATGGCCGACATCGAGTACGATGTGACGTTCACGGGCGGCACAGGCTCGCAGGCGGGCGCGCACGGCTCTGGCAAGCTTCACGGGTTCGTCATGTTCACGACCATCGATCTTGTCCAGCCTGACGACACCACAGTGCCGCCTGAACCTGCTGCACCTCCAGCAGGATCCAGCACCGGCAAAGCATGTTGGCTACTGGATGGTGATCTGGATTATTGATACTCGGCGCGCCGCGTAACTTATAGGCGTGGTATTCAAAAACTTTCTTCGGGTCTGACGCTCCCACCTTGGCCGGTTTCGAGCGCCTTTCCCTTTCTACCTGTGGTATACCAAATCAGCGGCGGAAAGGAAAGAGGAAAAATCTCACCTCAATGCGTACCCATCATTGAAAAAGCGGAGAAGTATTTTACTGGTCGGGCTAACACATTAGCTACGGCTCGATCGATCTTCAAAAGGGCATTCAGCCATTAAAGGATCATGGAACCTTCGAATGGCTAAGTGAAGCAGAGATTCAGGAATAATTACAAATACACTTTTACTTGAACCCAAGCACAGGCCAGGCTATATACGCCGGCTACCTGGTCCACATCAACGGAATTACCACCCCCTTGTTCAGCGGGGCGCCGGGCGAGGGAACCGCATACTTCACGTTCAAAACCCCAATGGTAACTGGGGCGACCCGGATACTTTCTCGAGCGGCCAGTTGATTGCCACCTTCGAGAGACAGCAGAGTTTGTACCCCGTAATCGGACCTATTGGTTTCCATAGTCTCTCAGAAAGTCTGCTGTCTAGCCAGAACTTCACGTTCAATGGGCAGACGTTCAATTTCAACTGCATTTCCCCGGACGGGATCACGTTCGCCCAGTTTTTCAGCAGCACGCCCATCCCCGGAGCCGAATTCGGGGACTATACAGTTGTCTATGCCGGCGCTGGCGCCGTCACCGCGGTTGGAAGCACGCTGTCCGTTGTGGGTCCGAGCGAGTGACAATCTTGAGAAAATCGCAAAAGAACTTTCGCCAGCGAGGCCCCTGGAAGTCGCAGCCAAAAAGAGATGTATTCAAGGTGGGAAGGAAACCGGTCTCATGACCGGGTTCCTTTCCATTCATGAGGAGTGTAAGTTTCGTCCTGGTCACCCCTGTGTCCTGTGCGTTTCAGGCGCTCAGGGTGGGAGTGATCGTCACGCTCATGACCTAACCTATTCTGGCTCAGAGCAAGAACTCAACCCAGACCATTCGTGGAACCTATGCCTGGAGGTGCACCGGCCAGGTCTGATACGTGCACTAAGCGCGCGGGCGGCGCAGCGAACGTCATAATCGTTGAGAAAAGACCAGCGAGGTAACCGGGACACTCAAACTTACCCTAAACAGGATGGGCGCACGCCCCTCCTGCTTGGGCCGGTGATGGAGCAGTTCGCGTTGAGCCGACTCCACCCAAGTCAACCAGGCCGACTGCTGGCTTGAAGCATCATCCTCAATTCGAATCGTGGGTCACATCCGACAGCGGCCTGATTCTTATGCCGGAGTCGGACGAGCGCTTGGCATTCGGAGAACTCAGCGAACAGCACTCGTCCCACTCTTACCGTGGAAAGAGCATGCAGCTACCCCCAGCCAGTCCGCTCCCCCATTGGCGGGCGGCGCAGACATCGTGGTGAAGGTGCGAAATAATCCCTGGATGAGCAAAAGCATTTCATCCCGCGAGGCGGGACAAAGTCGTAGAAGGCGCAAAGAAAACAAAGCAGTTGTTCTTTGCGAGTTTTGGCGCCTTGGTCCCGCTCTGCGGGATGAGATTGTTTATTTTTTCACAGCTTCGGTTTGATGTCTGCGGCGCACCGCTGTCGCCGCGCAGTAAAACGCGAGGATGCGACGGCGACGGCATTTCTACGGGCTCAACCATCTTCATTACCTCACCACCCGTACCTGTCGCTGCGCCCGCCCTTTCCACCGCCGCCTCGTTTCCTCTCCTGACCCCTGGCCGTGGTCGAGCTTCCGGTTCGGCTACCGGCAAGGTCCCTCCCTCCTCGCAATGGATTTGATGCCCTGAATCTCATAACGCAGACCCGCCGCGGCGGGTCTGCGCCACCCCGCGGGGAAAAGCCAGCGGTCAGAAAGCGCTGACCGCGGCTACCCGTTGACCTCACTGTTCCAGCGTCGCTGCTAACCGCACCTCCGAACCTGGCCCCACGCTGATTTCACGCGACCAGTCCTTGTGACCAGAGAGCTTGACGCTAACAGTATGCTTCCCGGGCTTCAACTTCAAGACCGCCGGACAATTTCCCATAAACTGGCCGTCGGCATAGACTTCGGCGCCATCGGGATTGGAGGTTACATTAACCGTACCCGTTGCCGTCTCTTGGGTTGGCGGCGCAGGCGGCTTTTCTTCCCCAGTCTGCGTCGCAGCAGGTTCCTTTGCGACGCTGGTGGTGACACCTACAGGGATGAACCCGCGCTCTTTTTCGCCGACAGCAACAGGAACACCAGTGACACCCTGCAATGCAACAAGAATGGCGCGATAGTTATCTTTGTCGCCTTGAAGCAGCAAACCGCCGCTCTTGCCATCGGCGGTTTTGTACTGGACACCGATGTAATGCAGCCGCGTCTTATGCAAGAGACCAAAGAGAGCCACCGGAGCCACAAGGACTGCCAGCGCGATCATTGTTCCGACGCGCCGGTGAGCCTCTTGGCCGTAGCTGAGCGATGTTACGGACTTAGGAGCGATTTCCGCCTTCTGGCCGTCTTTTAGCGTCAACAAGATCAGATCAGGGGTAATTGTGAGCTTATTATTCCAATCCTTCGGATCGACTTTCGTCGATACCGTGCCGCCGTTGTACCGGACCTTGTCGAATGTATTGCCTTGGGCGTACGCCAAGAGGGCCGTACCCAAGAGGATGGCCAATAGCCTTTTTGTGATTCCCATGATGCCTCCTGTGTGGGCGAAACTACGCGCGAGGGAACTCGTCGCGGGGGAGTCTATCAGAGTGGAACGCGTTCGGGCGCTTCCGCTTGCGTGGGTCATCTTATGTGGTATCCGCATAGTACGCGACGCGTCCTTGCTCAGAGGCCGTCCACCGGGCTCTTGACTCAGGGACTAGCCGCAATGGCGAGCGCCGATTCGCGGGCTTCCCACCTCCTGGCACCCTCTTAAAACAGGAGGGGAAATTGTTCATGACGCCTAGCCTCCCGGAAATCCTCGGGCTGGCGACCAGGATGGCTCAATTAGACTGCCATTCAACCTGCGATGCAACTCCAAAATCTCGCACTCCAAAATCTCGCGCGCCGGGGCCGCCTATTTCCTCATCCTTGGACATTGCCACGCTCGTTCCCCGACCCTGAAGGTCGTATTACCCTGAGCCGCGGGACGCAAGACCGGTGTGACGCCACCCGGATCCGACCCGTCCGCTGACGGGTCGGACCTGGTTGGGGGCGCGTTTTCCGGGGGCGTTGCCCCCGGCTACTCTATCGATCCCCTCCGGGGATCAAGGCTCGACAGCACCGAGGACGTACGGGGGGCGCAAAAAGCAGGTAAAAAGCTCTCCGGCCCGCTCGGCCTGAATTGCTCGACTGAGAGGAGTAATTCATCGACTTTCTGGAGGGCGGAGCCCAGCGTAGCGAAGAATCTGCTTTTGGTTGCGACCGCAGGCGACGCTGCAAAACTTGCATCCTCTACCGCTTCGTGAGAGCACAAAGGTGCGACCCACCCACAGCAAATCAGGTCTTTACGCACGATCCCTCTCTCCCGCAGGTAACTAGTAAATTCTACCCTGCCTCGTGTAAGACTTGCATCTGTTACCACTTCGTGAGAGCACAAAGGTGCGACCCACCCCCCAGCAAATCAGGTCTTTACAATTGAGTAATCGTTTGGCAGGTTGTGTGCACGGTAGTCAGTGACTAGCTGCCGACACCTCTGATTTGCACGCGGGGGCAGCCAGTAAATGAGCACGAGTACGACAGAGTCTCTCGCTCAGTGAATGACCAGGAGCGGCCCTCAACCCGCGAGCTGCAACCCCATCCGGGTTGTAGGAGGGAGCCCCTCGTAAACTGCGACCGGGCAGCGCGGCCCTTTTCCGTCGTGCAGTCTGGCGCATCGAAGGCTCACTACGTAATGAGCCGGGAGGACATTGGGACTCAATCCTCAGGATGTGTGTGTCCACGACGGATGCAGAAATCAACCTCTGAGAACAATTCGGAATCAGCCCGTTGCGCCACGAAACATATAAGGACTCGTGAATAGATATAGCACTCATGGGGTGGCGATCATGCTCTTACGGGGTCTTGGTGGCCTCATTACATAAATCATAATAAAGCGGGCAGCTCTTTCCTATATCGAGCCTTCTCTCACGAACTCTCAGGGTAACAAAGCATTCCGCGGATAACCAAATCTGGACGTGAAGAGGTTTGCCGTCCCCTGTAAGTGTGCCGGTTGCCTCGGCGATCGCGCCGAAGACTGGTGCACAAGCCTCTTGGCGGCTCGGAACCGTTGCTGAGCCCTAAGGGGAGAAGTATGCCTTGCCCATGTCATCTTGAGAACCGCCGGAAGTACGTATGCGCCGGACGCTCTGCGCAACTCGTCCTTTCTGTGCTCCTATTTTTCGTGGCCCTCAGTCTTGCTCAAGATGCCGTAGCGCGGATCACTACAAGTTCCAATAGTCTCAGCTTTGGGAGCGTCACGGTGGGGACCAGCCTTACCCTGGGGGTAACTCTCGCGAATAATGGAACTAGCAGCGTGAAGGTCTCACAGGCCACGGTAACAGGAGCGGGCTTCAGCGTCAGCGGGCTTGTGTTACCCCTTACCCTGAATGCCCGCCAAAATGCTACCTTCAACGTTGAATTCGCTCCCGCGGTCGGCGGCAGCGTCACCGGCGCCATATCGATCATCACTAATGCTTGGTGGAACCCTACCATCAGCATCTCGCTGTCAGGGACCGGTGTGGCACAACCCACGGCAAACTTGTCGCCCCCCAGCATGACGTTTGCAAGCCAAGCCCTCGGGACCACGAGTAGCGCCCAAGCTGTGACACTTACGAACAGTGGCGGCACGACGCTAAACATCACTAGCCTCGCGCTCACGGGCGTCAATGCCAGCGACTTTGCCCAGACCAACACGTGCGGCAGTTCGGTGGCGGCCGGCAGCAACTGCACGATCAGCGTGACGTTCAAGCCTTCAGCGAGTGGCAGCCGCACGGCCTCGGTGAGCATCACGGACAACGCCAGTGGCAGCCCGCAGACGGTGAGCCTCTCCGGCACGGGCGCGGCTGCCGTGGTTAGCCTTTCACCCACCAGCCTTGGCTTCGGCAACCAGTCCGTAGGTACGACCAGTACGGCTCAGACCCTCACCTTGGGCAACACGGGCAACGCCGCCTTGAGCATTACCAGCCTCGCGCTCACGGGTACCAATGCCAGCGACTTTGCCCAGACCAACACCTGCGGCAGTTCGGTGGCGGCCGGCAGCAACTGCACGATCAGCGTGACGTTCAAGCCTTCGGCCAGTGGCAGCCGCACGGCCTCGGTGAGCATCACGGACAATGCCAGTGGCAGTCCGCAGACGGTGAGCCTTTCCGGCACGGGCACGGCTGCCCTGGCCAGCCTTTCAGCCACCAGCCTTGCCTTCGGCAACCAGTCCGTGGGTACGACCAGTACAGCTCAGCCCCTCACCCTGAGCAACACGGGCAACGCCGCCTTGAGCATTACCAGCCTCGCCCTGACGGGTACCAATGCCAGCGACTTTGCGCAGACCAACACCTGCGGCAGTTCGGTGGCGGCCAGCGCCAACTGCACGATCAGCGTGACGTTCAAGCCTGCGGCCAGTGGCAGCCGCACGGCCTCGGTGAGCATCACGGACAACGCCAGTGGCAGCCCGCAGACGGTGAGCCTCTCCGGCACGGGCGCGGCTGCCGTGGTTAGCCTTTCACCCACCAGCCTTACCTTCGCCAGCCAGTCGGTGGGTACGACCAGTGCAGCCCAGACCCTCACCCTGAGCAACACGGGCAACGCCGCCTTGAGCATTACCAGCCTCGCGCTCGCCGGTACCAATGCCAGCGACTTTGCCCAGACCAACACCTGCGGCAGTTCGGTGGCGGCCAGCGCCAACTGCACGATCAGCGTGACGTTCAAGCCTTCGGCCAGTGGCAGCCGCACGGCCTCGGTGAGCATCACGGACAATGCCAGTGG
>Ga0208189_1000200_pt1 | contig 37745 bp, 34 predicted proteins | sample June2015DPH_10_5_FD_184702 | JGI IMG/M metagenome (GOLD analysis project Ga0208189, IMG submission 184702) | Peatland microbial communities from SPRUCE experiment site at the Marcell Experimental Forest, Minnesota, USA - June2015DPH_10_40... | ecosystem: Environmental > Terrestrial > Soil >... | reverse complement strand
GCCAAACGACCGTGTTCAACTTCGCCCCCACAGACGGCTTCTCGCCGCCGCAGGCGTTCCCTGCTCGAAAACCCAAAATCCCCCTCTAGAAAAAGAATTTGACATCCGCGCGTGTGTCATAGATGCGTCCTCTGTGCTCTCTGTGACCTCTGTGTAAGCCTTTTTCTTTCTTTCCTCCGGTCCGGCATGCGCCACACTAGGTCCGTGGAAGCGCTCTTTCACGCTTCCGCGCTACAATTCCCACGTGCCCCTGCCCCCAACATTCCGTGTCCTCTTCGTCTGCATCGGCAACGCCTGTCGCAGCCCCATGGCCGAATCCATCGCTCTCCGCGAAGCCTCCGACATCATCGATCCCTCCAGCGCCGGCCTCTTCCCCCTCGGCTACATCCCTCCTTCCACGCAGCAAACCCTGCAAAACAACGGTTACTCCTTCGAAGGCCTTTCCTCCAAGCCCATCTTGCGCGACACTTGGGATAACGCCGACCTGATCATCAATCTCAGTGGCAGGCGTAGCGCCCCCCTCTTCGATCATTCCGAAAAAGTCGAAGACTGGGATGTCGCGGATCCTTATGGCGGCGAGCCTGAGGTCTATCAACAAATCCTGGAAGAAATCGCCGGCCGCGTCCGCTTGTTAGCGGATCGCCTCCGCCAGGAACGCATCACCGGCCACGCTCCAGAAGGGTAGGGAACTTTGCGGCGGGATCACACCAGCGTATCGCAGGAAGATTACCTCAAGGCCATCTGGGAAATGCTCGAGGAAGACCAGGTGCCCATCAGCGCGCGCCTCGCGGAAGAACTCGAGGTCACTCCTCCCGCCGTCACCGCTGCCCTAAAGCGTATGGCCCGCGATGGCCACGTCAAGGTCGAGCGTGGTGGACGTATCCTCCTCACCGCCCACGGACGCAAAGTCGCCCGGCACCTCATGCTTCGCCATCAGCTTGCCGAAATGCTCCTCACCGAAGTTATCGGCCTCTCCTGGGCCAAAGCCCACGCCGAAGCCGAGCGCATGGAGCACGCCATTTCTCCTCAAGTCGAAGCGCTCCTCATGAAGCGTTTCGCCGGCCACAAAACCTGTCCTCACGGCGTCCCCATGCGGGGCAGCATCGCCGAATTGCGCAAACACGGCGCCGTTCTCCTCTCCGAACTCCGCCCCGGCGAAACCGCCGAAATCCTCTGCGTCTATGAAAAGGACGAAGGCTTCCTCGAATTCCTCGAAGGCCTCCATCTCCGTCCTTCCACAAAACTCAAGGTCCTAAAGCGCGAATATGACGAGACCCTCACCCTTCGCGCCGCCGGCCATACCATGCATCTCGGCAAGCCCGCCACCTCCCGCATCTGGGTCCGTCGTCTCCCCGCCGCCTGACCTCCGCCGCCCAAAACTTTTCTTGAATTCTCCCCTCTTTCTGTCTAACGTAGGGACACACAAAACTCCTGCCCGGGCGCGTGTGGCCCGGCGGGCCTCTTCAGGAGATTTCTCGATGTCGGTGCAATCGCCCTCTCGCCCGCGTGTGAACGGACCGCGCCATCACTGGATCCTCTATGTTTTAATCGCCTTTTTTGGCGGCTTGCTTACCTTCGCCGGCGCCCGCGCCCAGCAAAAAGCCACCGATACCGCCACCTTCCGCAAACTCATCGACAACTATTGTGCCGCCTGGAGTTCCGGTAACGTCGCCAACGCCGCCAAGTTCTACGCCAAGGACGATGGCCTGGTCTTTTACGATGTCGCGCCCTTCTCCTACAATGGCTGGAAAGAATACGCACCCGGCGTCCAGAAGGAATTCCTCGAGACCGCCGCCAGCATCACCCTTTCCGCCGGTAAAGAACTAAAGGTCACGCGCCACGGCAACATCGCCTGGCTCACCGTCCCCATGCATCTCTCAGAAAAAACCAAGGACGGCAAGGAACTCGATTTCCAGCTCCGTTACACCGGCATCTGGGAAAAGCGCAGCGCCGCCTGGCTCCTGGTTCACGAACATCTCTCCGTCTCCCTAGGCTGATTTGGAGTGCGGCGCCTTGGCGCCGCTTTTACAATCGCAACCCCGCCACCAAACCAAAACTCTTCTCCACTCTCCGTCCCTGAAGTTCACTCACTCCTATTCACCCCGAGGCTCGAAGGGCCGCCCCTTTTGCGGCTGAATGCCAGCCGGCAACTCGTCAACCGTCAGGGCGCGGCCTCACAGCCGCCGCCAGAAGTCTCCTTCTGTAGGGGGTCGGAGCTTTAGCTCCGACGTTAAGTGGCTTGCTTTAAATGGGCTTCAGCCCCTGAGGAAATGCTTTTTAGGCATTTTGCGGAACTCTTCAGCCGTGCCCAAACGCTCCGGAACCCCAGGGGTTTTAACCCCTGCGGTCCCCTGTCGAAGCATTTCCGTGATAAGCTTTACGAACTTTTCACGCGGCCTTCTCGCTGCGCCGTGTAGAATGCATCCATGTGGAAGACGCTCCGCTACTACTGGATTGCCGCTCGGGGCTACCGCCTCCAGCCCTGGAACAGTCCCTATCTCCAATGGCGTTTCGAAACCTTCCTGGGCCAGGAAGCCGCTCACCTCGATGCCAGAAAATTCCTCCATCTCTCCTGGAAATACCGCGACAAACTCGCCAGCTTCGTGGACTGGGCCGCCCAGCGCCGTCGCCTCATGCGCCGCCGCGCCTGATCCTCCCTCTCTTCCAGCTTCCCACCCAGCTGCAAACGACCTGTCATCCCGACCGGAGTGCCGCGCTTTCTGCGGCACGCAGTGGAGGGATCGGGACTCACTCTCATCCTGCCTCGGCGCTCGGGGTTTTAAGCTCCTGCCCTCCTAAACTCCTGCACCCTTAAACTCTTCAACTTTTGACTTTCAACTTTGAACCCCTCCTCCGTTCGCCCTGCATCAAGCTTTTCTCTTCCTTCCCGGGCGTATACTAACCTCAGGAGCCGCAGCCAATGTCCGAACTGCAGGTCCTCCAAAAATCCCCCTCCCTACACGAAGCCCTCTGGTGGGCTCCCGATCCCGACGGCCGCCTCCACTGCTACCTCTGTCCTCGCCACTGCCACATCGGCCCCGGCCAATCCGGTTTCTGTTTCATCCGCGTCAATCAGGGCGGAAAACTCTTCAGCCTCGGCTATGCCTCTCCCGCCGCTCTGCAGGTTGATCCCATCGAAAAAAAGCCCCTCAGCCATTTCCTTCCCGGCACGAAAGTCTTCAGCATCGGCACTGCCGGATGCAACATGGGCTGCTTCTTCTGCCAGAATTGGGACATCTCCAAATCCCACCAAGATCAAGTCAACTCCAAGCACCTCCCGCCCGAACAAGTTCCTCTTCTCGCCCTGCAGCACGGCTGTGATTCCATCGCCTTCACCTACAACGAACCCACCATCTGGGGCGAATACGTCATTGACATCTGCAAAGCCGCCAAGCTCCACGGCCTCAAAACCGTCATGGTCACCAACGGCTACATCACCCGCGAAGCCTTCCACGACATCTACGACCACATTGACGCTGCCAACGTCGACCTCAAAGCCTTCACCGAAAATTTCTACGGCAAGTTCACCCTCACCCATCTCCAGCCCGTCCTCGACATGCTCACCTGGCTCAAGAACGAAACCCATGTCTGGTTCGAAATCACCAATCTCATCATTCCCACCCTCAACGACGATCCCGCCGAAACCCGCAAGCTCGCCGAATGGATCCTCGCCCATCTTGGCCCCGACGTTCCGCTCCACTTCACCGCCTTCCATCCCGATTTCAAGCTCCGCGACAAGCCCCCCACTCCGCCTCGCACGCTCCACCGCGCCCGCGAAATTGCTCGCGAAGTCGGCCTCCACTTCGTCTACGAAGGCAACATCTTCTCCGAAGCCGCCAACACCTATTGCCCCCACTGCAACGCCCTCTTAATCCGTCGCTCCTGGCACGATGTCCTCACCAATCACCTCAAGGCAGGGCATTGCCCCCACTGCCAATCCCCCATCCCCGGCGTCTGGTCCCTGTAACTCCTCCCTTCATCCCTTCGGCCTTTCTCTTGCCCCTTCCCTATAGCTCAGGCCTTCAGGCCTGAGGCTTTTTCTTGGGTCACTCTTGCTTTTGTGGCACAGTCACTCCTGACTGTGCTCTTGGGTTATTCTTGCTTGTGCCGCGGCCGCCTTTTTACCCTGAGCTTTGCGAAGGGCTGAAGCGGGCGCTTTTCTCTTGGGTCTGTAGTGGCCGACCTTTAGGTCGGTTCTTGCGTTTGTTGTCTCTGTAGGGGCGCAGCACCGCTGCGCCCCATGTCCGCACCATTTCAAGTGTGTTCGGGTCTCTTGCCTCTCTGAACCTCCAGTGTTATACCTGTCTCGTCACCATGACCGGCCCCTTAATTATCCCAGATGAGAAGAGGGCCTACGGCGGCACTTCCGTGCGGAACACGGCCTTAAACAGTATCGCGCTCTCATTTTTCGCTGGCGTGTGGGCAGGCCTTGGATTTCATTGGCTCACTAAATCGCCTCCGAACCTCGTGGAGCTTTTCGATTTATTCGTAGCTCTCGCCTTTCTGATCGTTGCCATACGTCGGGTGATGAAACTGTTCCCTCGAAATGGGACGCAGCGAGCCTCCACAATCGCCTGACCGCCCCCGGTTCCTCCCTCTTCCCCCTACCTCCCAAACGTCAAATACCCCGGCCCCACCCGCATCGAATGGTGCCACGCCATCGGAAACGCCCACCACACCAGCGCACCCAAGATCGCCTGCCCCAGCGCCAGCGGCAAAATATTCCGTTCCCGCGCAAACAGCCACGCCATCGCCGCTCCTCCAACGAACGTCAGCGGCACCAGCACTGGATTCGGCCAATGCAGCGCCGCGAACAAAACTCCCGCCACCAGCGCCGCCGGCACCCGCTTCTCCAACGCCGCCAGCAAACGGTTCGTCAGAAACGAATTCAGCCCCACCTGCTGCAACACACAAAACGCAAAATATCCCACGAATCTCCGCGGCTCGATCAAGTGCGTCGGCAATCGCTGCAGCATTCCCAAAAACAATCCCGCGCCGCAAACCGCCGCGCTCGCCCCCGCAAAAAAGACCCACGCCTTCCGCGTCGCTGCCCAAAGATTGTCCCCGCGCCATCCCATCGTCTTCGACGTGTCCCGCCGCAACAAGAAGCTCGCCACCAGCCACACCGCGAACACCCACCACGTCGCAGGCAGCAGCGCTTGCCCCCGCCAGATGTACCACCCCACATACGCGACGAATCCCAACGCTTCCATTAGGCAGGAAACCCGCCCCGCTCTCCAGCTCACAGTCAATTCTCCACCGCGGATTCGGCTTCGCCGTGACGCATTTCGATCATCTTCAGCACGCTCTCAAACAACTTCTCAATCTCCGCCTCCGACGCCATCTCCGGCGCCAGAAATTCCTTCAAATCAAAATCCGGGAATCCGCGATTTGTAATCCGCGCCGGCAGCAATTCCCGCAGCTTTGCCGAAGGCACCGCTCCGATCGCCGCGATCTCCTCGAACACCGTTCGGTGCAGCGCCTCCGCAAACAACTCCGCATCCAGCAACCCTGCCAACTCCACCCGCGTCACCGGCTTCAGCAGCACCGAGCACAACAGCCGCAGCGTCTTCCTCTCCAACTCCTCTTGCTCCGCCATCCCCCCAGCCATCTCTCCTCCTTCCCCCATCCACCTTCTTCTCCGCCTCATCCATACTACCAACTCCCCGCCTCCCTGCATCACCCGCCCCGCGCCTTACACTCTCAAACTCTTGCACTCTTCAACCTCTTCTCTGCTACCGGCGTTTACCCCGACCCAGTCGGGGCGGCCGCTCTACTCTCTCTGTGTTAAGCTCTTTTTTCGCCTTACTCTTCTCTGCGTCCTCTGTGCTCTCTGTGCAAGTCTTTCTCCTTCTTCCTCTCCTCCACCACCGCCCAAATATTTTCCGCACCCTTTCCCCAACTATTTTCCTCTAATATATTGACCACAACCCCATGCCCGACCAACATCGCATTGTCATCCTGGGCGGCGGTTTCGGCGGCCTGGTCGCTGCCCGCACCCTGAAGCGCGCCCACGCCAAAATCATCCTCATTGATAAGCGCAACTTCCACCTCTTTCAACCGCTCCTCTACCAGGTCGCCACCGGCTCCCTCTCTCCCGGCGAAATCGCCGCGCCCCTGCGCTCCGTCCTGAGCCGCCAGAAAAACACCCAAGTCCTCCTGGGCGAAGCCGTAGACATCGACCCCGAAAAAAAGCTCGTCCATCTTCGCGACGCCGCCGAATATCCCTACGACACCCTCATCATCTCCACTGGCTCCCAAACTTCCTACTACGGCAATGACGTCTGGCGTGAAGCCGCTCCCAGCCTCAAAACCCTCGAGGAAGCCACCGCCATCCGTCACAAACTTCTCTACGCCTTCGAGCGCGCCGAGCGTTCCGCCGATCCCGCCGAAGCCCGCGCCTGGCTCACTTTCGTCATTGTCGGAGCCGGCGCCACCGGCCTCGAACTCGCCGGCGCCCTCGCCGAAATCGCCCGCGAAACCCTGCGCGACGATTTCCGCCACATCCGTCCCGAAGAAGCCCGCATCCTTCTCATGGAAGGCGGCAACCGCGTCCTCAACACCTATCCCGAAGATCTTTCCGCCAAAGCCGAAGCCCTCGTCACTCGCCTCGGTGTCGAAGTTATGAAAGGCGTCTTCGTCACGGACATCACCTCCGCCGGCGTCACTTACAAACACGGTGATCACCACGACTCTCTGGCCGCACGCACCGTTCTCTGGGCCGGTGGTGTCACCTCCACTTCTTTCGGTAAAAAAGTCGCCGAGCGCCTCCACGTCGAAACCGATCGCACCGGCCGCATCAAAGTCCAACCCGGCCTCACCGTTCCCGGCCATCCCGACATTTTCATCGTTGGCGATCTCGCCCTCGCCCAAAATAAGAATGGCCAGCCCCTTCCCGGCGTCGCCCAGGTCGCCATCCAGGGTGGTCGCTTCGCTGCAAAAGTCATCGCCGCGCGCTTAGCCGGTAAAACTCCTCCGCCGCGCTTCCATTACCTCAACAAGGGAGACATGGCCGTCATCGGCCGCGCCGCCGCCGTCGCCAACATTTTCGGCATTCACATTTCCGGTTTTCCCGCCTGGTTGGTCTGGCTCTTCATCCATCTAATCTACATCGTCGAATTCAAAAACCGCGTCCTCGTCTTCATCCAATGGGGCTTCGAGTACTTCACCTTCAGTCGCGGCGCCCGGCTGATCACTGGCCCCGCCGTCTCCGATTCTCTCGACCAATCCCCCACACTCCACTCCGGCCACGACTCCCCCTGATCCGCTGCTCTTGATACCTTCCTAGTTTTTTCCTTGCTTACGCTGACCACCCCGGTACTTGAGGGTGCCCCATCCTTCGCGATTTTTGCGAAGGGTGGGCTCTTACGATCGGACGTCTCATTCCCTCTTCTCTCTTGGTTCTCTCTTCTCTGTGTCCTCTGTGTTCTTCCCTCTGTGATCTCCGTGTAAGTTTTTTCTTCGCTTTCTTCTCCTCCGCTTCCTGATCACTGATACCTGATCGCTGATAACTTCTTCATGCTTTACTTAAAACTGACAACCTATAACTTGCAACTTCAACCCCACTCCCCCCCGCTGCTACTCTGTCCTCATGGACTGGCTCAACGAAAACTTCGGCGAATGGAAACCCATCTCGCGCCTCGGCGCTGGCGTCTGGCTCGTTCTCTACGTCCTCTTCCTCTTCTACGCCTACGCCAACGCTCCCAATTTCCTTTTCCCTGATTTCGTCAACCTCATGATTCACGAAGCCGGCCATCCCCTCTTCAGCTTCTTCGGTAACACCCTCATGCTGCTCGGGGGCACGCTCCTCGAACTCATCGTTCCCGCCGCCTGCGCCATCTATTTCTTCTTTCAACGCCAACCCTTCGGCCTCGCTTTTTCTTCCTTCTGGTTCTTTGAGAATTTCCTCTACATCGGCACCTACATGGCCGATGCCCGCATGGACTCTTTGCCCCTCGTCGGCTCCGAAACCAGCGATTGGCTGCTCCTCTTCGGCCAGTGGAACCTGCTCCTCTACGACCAGAAAATCGGCCACACCTTCCGCTTCCTCGGCTGGCTCGGCATGCTCGCCACCATTGCCTGGCTCGCCTATCGCACCTATCGCAGCGACCAGCCCCACCTCAAGCCCCTCGAACTCTAGAAGTTATCTCACAAATACTTCTTTGGGGGTCGGAGCTTCAGCTCCGACATCAAATTGCCTGATAGACCGGGCTTTAGCCCCTGAGGAAACTCTTTCCTTCCCGCTGAATTCATTTATGAGACAAGCTGTAGTGTGCCGTCCCAGAAGTTCATTGTATTTTTCTTTAGCAGGCTGCTGAAAAATACGTTTCGCCGTCATTCCGAGCGAAGCGAGGAATCCCTCTTCGATCAAAATGTCAAGAAAAGAGAGATTCCTCACTTCGCAGACTCCGTTCGGAATGACGAATTCGAGGTTTTTCAGCAGCCTGTTAGGAGGCCGGGGCTTCAGCCCCGGCGTAAAGCCTGTACAATGAATAGGGCTTAAGCCCCTGAAGACTCCGAACTTTTTCACCCTATTCCCGGAACGTAACTCTAGTTGCAGCCCAGGCCTTCAGGTCTCACCCCTGTTCTTGGCTTTCTCCTGCCGTTGTAGGCGCCCCGCACCGCTGGACCCCATGTCCGCAAGATCACCGCGTCCTGCCCAACTTGGAGTGCGGCGGCTCGCCGCCGCTTTTACGTTCGCAACCCCGCCGCCCAACCGTGGCCCTTCACCCACCCGCCGCGGCACAATCCCCGAGTCTTAAGTGTGTGTCGGTGTGGGCTTTCTCCCCGCGCCCAGCCCTGTAGCTCAGGCCTTCGAGACCTGAGACCTTTTCTTGGGTTTTCCTTGCGTGCTCCACCCGCGTTGCCGCGCGGGGCCAGTCCCCACGCCATTCCCTCGTGCGGGGACGTATCTCTTTCGTCATTTCGCTTGACACGCGTATCTCCCTGCATAATCATAATGACCAGGTAGTACTCCTTCCTTTGGTCATTTCCCTGATCCAGCTACCTTGTGTTGGTGTCGTGCAATCTTTGGTGAGGCGCCTGCTTTTCCATGACTGCTAGTTTAGCTGCGCAGAAAAAACCCGGCGAGCCGTTTGAAGGAGGCCGCGACCTGTTTGAGGCTTTGTTCGAGTGTGTTTCGGAAACCGTTGTGGTTTCCGACGATACAGGCTGCATCGTTCGGGTCAACCCACAAGTGGAAAAGCTGTTTGGGTACACCCGGGATGAACTACGCGGCCAACCTATCGAGATGCTGGTCCCGGAACGATTCCGCCAAACCCACCTGGGGCACCGCCAGCACTACCATCAGGATCCTCGGCGCCGCGCCATGAATACGGGGCTGGAACTCTGTGGCAGACACAAAGACGGCAGAGAACTCCTTATCGACGTCATGCTGTGCCCGCTTGAGCGGGGAGAGGCAAAACTGGTTCTAAGCCTGATCCACGACCTCTCCGAGCGCGACACCGGCGAAGGCCTCAGGTTTCATCTGGCTGCTCTCGTGAACTCTTCGGGCGACGCCATCATCGGCAAGACCTTGGACGGCTTCATTACCAACTGGAATCAAAGCGCGCAACGCATCTTCGGCTATTCCGCGGAAGAGGTAATTGGAAGGCCGATGTCCATGCTGCTCCCCCCAGGCAGGGAAGATGAGGAATCTGACATTTTGGGGCGGCTGAAAAAGGGGGAAACCATCCAGGCGTATGACGCCGTGCGAAGGCGCAAGGATGGGCGAGACGTCGACGTCTCTGTGACCATTTCGCCGATCTTCGGCCCCATGGGCAACCTCGTAGGCGCCTCGCAGGCGGCCCGCGACATCACGGAACACAAACGAACGGCGCAAGCGCTGCAAGTTTCCGAAATTCGTTACCGGCGGCTGTTTGAAACTTCCCAGGACGGCATATTGATCCTCGATTTTGCCACCGGGCAGGTAATGGACGTGAACCAGTTCTTGATCGACATGTTGGGATATTCGCATTCCGAGTTAGCCGGGAAAAAACTCTGGGAAATCGGCCCTGTTAAGGACATTTTCGCCAGCCGTTCCGCTTTCGCTGATTTGCAAACGAAGGGCGTTGTCCATTACGAGGATTTGCCCCTTGAAACCAAAGACGGTCGCCGAAAAGAGGTCGAGTTTGTCAGTAATGTCTATACTGTGGACGACGAACCAGTAATTCAGTGCAACATCCGTGACATCACCGAGCGCAAGCAGATCGAAAGGGAGTTGGAGATCAGCAGAGCCCAGGCTGTGTCTTCTGCTCACCTCTCCGCTCTCGGAATGATGGCGGGAAATATTGCCCACGAGATCAACAATCCCCTGGCCATCATCCATGCTTCCGCCAGCAACCTGCTGGAGATGGCCGAATCAGGGACAGTGCCGCTGAACGAATTGCAGAACGCCAGCGCTCACATCAAGCAGACCGCCGAGCGCATCAGCAAAATCGTCAAAAGCCTCCGCCAGATTGCCCGTGATGGCAGCGCCGACCCCTTCCAGCGCGCTTCCGTCGGCGAGATTGTCGAGCACGCCCTCGAGTTGTGCAAGGAGCGCTTCCGCGTCCATTCCGTCCGCCTCGATACCTCCCTTGTGGACACTCGCCTGCATGTCTCTTGCCGCGAAGTCCAGATCGCCCAGGTCCTCCTCAATCTCCTGCAAAACGCCTTCGACGCCGCCGCTGATCTCCCTTCTGATCGCTGGGTCCGCCTCGACGTCTCCGCCCAAAACCACTCCGTCGTTTTCTCCGTCTCCGATAACGGCCCCGGCGTCCCTCCCGAAATCAAATCCCGCATCATGGAGCCTTTTTTCACCACCAAACCTGTCGGCAAAGGCACTGGCTTGGGTTTGAGCCTCTCCAGAACCATCGTCGAAGAACACGGCGGACAGCTAAAACTCGACGATTCTTCTACTAACACGACTTTCTCGTTTTCAATCCCGCTTCTTATGGAGGAGAAAGATGCAACTCAAGAACGCTACAATATTGCTCGTGGATGACGAACTTGACCTGCTCGAAATCATGGCCGAATGGTTCCGCCGCGAAGGCTGCCGTGTACTAACAGCGGAAAACGGCAGGGATGCCCTCAACCTTTTTCAACAAAACCCCGTTGACGCCGTGGTCTCCGATATCCGCATGCCCGTCATGGATGGCATCGCTCTTCTTCGCCAACTCAAAGCCGCCCACTTTACCAAGCCCAGTGTCATTTTCACCTCCGGCTTCTCCGATATCGAACCTCGCGAAGCCTACGATCTCGGCGTCGAAGCCATGATCTCGAAACCCGTCGAGCGCAAATATCTGATCTCGGTTGTCTCGTGCATCTTGACCCCGCGCGAGGATCTCTGGCGCTTGCCTCCCGCCGATAAAGCCGATGCCGTTCTCCTGGCTAACTTTGAGAGCCTCTCGTCGGCTCTCACCCGCGGCCTCATCGCTTTTGGACGCGGCGGCTTTTGCGTTTACTCCACCCTTCAGCTCGCCGAGGGCCCCGTGGATCTCCTCCTCGATTTTCAAGCCGATCAACACAAGGTGACCGGGCGCGGCATGGTTCGCTGGACCGATTTTGCCGAAGCGCAAATCGGCATGGAAATAACTCACATCGACGATGCCAATCGCCCATGGATTCTCAGCCTGACCGAACCCAATCACTCCGCTTCTTTCATTCCGCGGACTAGCTTCACCGCACGTACCTTCGCGCGCAGCGCTCCTCTGTGAACCCTTCCCCGCTCGCCACATGCAAAACCAATACCGCTACGGACGGCGCCTCCGTCACCTCGATCCCGCAAAGCGGGAGAAAAACCTCTCTTCGCTTCACCGGCTCGCACGCCTCACCTTCGCCGCCCGATCCGCAATGCCAGGGAGAAACCCCTCTTCGCTTCACCGGGCCGCACGCTCTACCCTCGTTTTGCGGCCTTGGGCCTTGAGCTTCTCTTCTCCGCACCTCCCGCAACCTACCCACGCACTCTTCTCCTTCCTCAACTTCAAACTTATAACTGAACCTGAAATCCGAAGTTGACCAATTGCAGGCGAGCGCACCTCCTTTTGTTTCAAAAGATTATCCTGTGAAGATCCAACTTCGTCGAAGTCGGCTTCTCTCACACGATCCACCATCCAAAATCTGTCATTTCGACCGGAGGGACGGCGCTTTTTGCCGTCCCGGAGCGGAGAAATCCCTCTTCGGCTTCGGATTTCAGGCTGAAACTTTTAACTTTACCCCCGTCGCCAAACTAAAGTCCCGGGGCTCTCACATCCAATCAGATTTTTAGGAGGGAAGGGGGCTACTCAGGCAGGTGGTGCCGGGGGCCCGGCCCAAACGGAGCGCCACATCCCCTTCACTTTCAAGGTGGCGTCATGATCTACCTTGGCACCTTCCTTGAACGCGAATCGGTGAAACATGGATCAATTTGCAGTTAACCCCACAACGGAGGGTTACGGATGCCCCAGCAGAAGCCAGGTCGAAAAGTGAAGTCAAACCAGCAACTGATGCTGGCTCTGGAGCTTAGAGCCTCGGGTGCGAGCTACATGCAAATCGGCAAGGCGCTTTCCGTTTCAAAACCTCGCGAGTTTCGAATTGTCCGCAAAGCATTAAACGAATTGGTGGAGCATTGCCTCGAGACCGCGGAGCGCGTACATCAATTGGAACTCCATCGTCTTGATCGTTAATCGGCTGGCACTCGATTCTCGTAGGACCGATTACGTAGATTGATATAACAGTCTCTCTCCCTTGCGCCGGAGGCGTCCCGTCAGTTTCATCCGCCAAGACTACTGGTGAGTAATCGGAGTAACATTCATCTGAATCAAGGCATCACTTGGAACGAGAAGATCCTTGCAATTCGCACCCACTGGACAGTTCGTTTGTGTCCGTGAGAATGGCTCCATGATGACTTCTTCTACGCCAGCAACTCTGAGGGTGAGGCCATGCAGCTTGAAAACACGGTCCCACTCTTTGTATGCGCCGCTGTCATTCAGGAACGACGTCACGAGTGGGTAGACAACAGAAATCCTTTTTGTTCTCAATGCGTCCCTCCATTGTCCTGATAAAGCCGCGCGCGTTGCCACTCTGCTGATTGCTTCTTTTTCTTGAAGTCTCAGGCCGATTATGTCGAGAGACTGGACGCTAATACCCTCCTTCGGGAGGTCATCCAAAACCGTGGCAAGGAACCCCGCCTCTTCGACCACAGACCTAGGTGCTCCATCCGGGGAGCCAATATGTAGGCTGGTAGGACCGCTATTGTCAACAAAACGTATCAGCTTTATTTCAACGATGCCATCTTTTCCCTGAAACTTCCAAGTCTTTTGCATTTCGGCGTCTTCGGCAAACAGTCGAACGGCAGTTCCAAAGACAACCGACAGCACAAGCAGCGCGCACACCTGTCTCATTGAATAGGCCAAAATCGCACCTCCGACGCAAGTGGAGTGTAGTCATGTTCGGGTACGTCATCCACCAAATTCTTGCCATTCCACAGAGTTATATGACCTGTGGCATCCTGCCAGATATTCACCTTGAACATAAGGATTCCAGTTCTACCCGCCAATTGCTTCCTCCATGTATTCGAACCATGTGTGACATAAACTTCTGGCTTCCCAAAGTTCTGTATGAGAAACGGTTGAAGGTCCTTCAATAGATGGAAGTTCCAATCGTGTTTTGAATCAGAAACTGTGCTGGGAAGATGTGGAATTTTGTAGCCGCTTTGGTTCAATGCTTCGCACATACGAATCACGCAGCTATTGCCAAAGATTTTCTCATTCATTTGCACATGGCCACCAGCATGTTCCCATATGGTTGGGTGGCCTTTTTGGGGGTCGGATGGGAATTGATCGTATCTCGGATAATGGCTCCAAAGATTTTGGAAGGGACTGTCCTGAGGTTCGGTACCACCGCCTCTGAAGAGGTCCCCAATTATCGACAAGAGACAGAGAAACCATTGGCATCTTCCCGCAGGGAGGGCATTGAGCCCATTGGGATCAACAAAGGCTAGCGGGTTGTTTTGTACGTACGCGTAAAGATTCAGACTTTGAGGATTTGACGCATCTGCAAATGATAGTCCGGACGGATCGGGAGTCATGAAACGGCCCACGCTGGACAAGTTGTATCTGGCGCCGAAGTTGTCGAGGACGGATTCGCTGTCACGTTCTTTGCCGGTGAATTTGTAGTTTTGGGTACAGGTTGTTGTGTACGGGCGCTCACCCCCAAAGGGATAGAAGTCAGCGTCGTAGCACAGCGTAGCCGTTGTTTGTCCCGAGGGTACTTCGGCGATGGCTCGCGAAGTGCCCAGATGATCTGAGGCATAATAAAAGACGTCGCCAGAAGAATCGCGCCGAGCGATCCGCTGGCCGCCGAAGAACACGTACTCGCTGAAGCTGCTATTGGTCAGACTGCCGGTGCCATCAGTTTCGTCGAGAATGTTGCCGCTATTGTACCAGTAGATTTTTGTGACCAGACCGCCAACGACTTTCTCAACTCGCTTGCCATCGCCGTCGTAGGCATAGTTAGTCGTAGAGAACGTGACTGCTTGGGTCATCTGATTCTCGGCGCTGTAGGAGTAGGTGTCCGTGCCGTAGCTGGTCGCGTTGCCAGCCGTATCGTATCCATTAGTACTGAGTTGGTTCTGTGCGTTTACGGTCGCGCTGAGGCTTTCCTGCGTGCATCCATTGTACGATGTCGAGACGGCGCCAATGTTTGTCAAATTGCCCCAAGCCCCGCCGGTCGCTTGATTGTCATACTGGTAGCTTTCGCCCCAGCAGTGCGAAGGGCTCGTGGCGTAGGTCGAAGTAGTCTCACCTGTCAACAGACGGTTTAAAGCGTCATAGGCGAAACTCTGCGAGCGCATTGTGTCCCGATTGTTGGTAATGCCCATTACGTTCCCGTTGTCCCCCACGCCCAGATTGAAATTGTAGTTCAAATCGAGGATGTTGGCGGGACCGGGATCAGGGGTTGTGCAAACGGTTGTGGTAGCAAGCGGCGTACCGGTAGTCACATATATCCAGCAGGGCTGCAAGCGACTGTTGAAGATGTAGGTGGAGTAGAGATTCGAACCGTTGGTCAGAGAAGCAAGATCACCCTGCGCTGCATAGTGAGCCGCACTCGCATAGCTGATCGAGTCCGGGGAATCCACCACGGAAAGCAGGCGCTCCGCTCCACCCGTTGTGAGCGTGAGGGTACGGCCGCTTGGGTATTGCAGCGTGTTGATAGAGCCATCGACATACGGCAAATACGTCGTTATAGTGCTTTTTGTGATGCTGTTCGTTGTGCGCTGGTCCGTCAGCACGCGGCCCATCACATCGTAAGACCAAGCTTCCCCGCCAGCAGCATCGCTCATCCCCGTGCGGCGGCCAATTCCATTCGTAATTGTCAGACCGTTGTAGCTCGTCTGGTCGTATAAATACGTTGCGACGGGAGAGGTGAGTGGGCAAGTCGTCTGTGCCGTGTAAGCCTTGCCGGTCATTCGGTTCAAGGCATCGTAGCAATAGGACAATGTGACAGTAGTTGTACTTTGCTGATTCTGGGCGGGAGCGGTCTTCTGCGTCAGATTCCCGTTGAGGTCGTAGGAATAGGTGGTAGCTACCGTCGTCCCGGAGGGAGTGGTGTTCGATTCCGGATTGATGGAACTCGTAAGTTGCGCGAGCGAATTATAAGCGAAAGTGCGCTGGCGAGAGCCATTCTGGACAACGCTCGTGAGATCATTGAGGCTGTCATACGTGTAGTTCGTCTGGTAGCCCAAGCCGCCTGGATTCTCTATGGCCTCGGTTATTCGACCAAGCCCATCTATTACCCATTCACGCGAATGGCCAGCTTCGTCAATCACCGTGGTAGTGTTGCCGGAGTAGGTCGTGCAAACGTCGTTCGACGGGCATGAACTGCCCGAGGGAATCGTGCCGTCTGGCGGTACGAACATCGTTGTGCGGCTCAGGGCATCGTAAACGTAAGTTGTACTGTAGATTGTATTCCCTGAACGATACGGATTTGTTACGGTGTAGGGGCGACCCAGGCCATTATAGGACGTAACCGTCGTGTCAGTGCCGTCGGGGTCGGACGTGATTTGGCTGTTAGTGACATGCCCAATTCCGTCCATTGTGCTCACGGAAGTGAGGTAGTTTCCGGAAGAGATGAGCTTCTTTGTCGTGATGCTTGGTGTTGGCGCCACGTCGTTGTAGGTAACAAGTGTCTGACCACCGTCGGGGTAATCTGTCTCTGTGGGCCGTGCCAGCAGATCATTATAATGATACTTCGTGGTCTGACCGTTCTGGTCCTTGGAAACGGTCAATTGGCCGCTGGGGTAGTCGTACGAAGAATTCTCAATGTGCGAGATTCCGTTTGTGGGCGGGTAGGTGATTTGGGTCAGATAGGCATTCGTACTCCCCGACGGTGTTCCGCTCGTGTAGGTGTCACCGCTAACGTAGCTGTCGGCATACGAGTAGCTGGTAGTGTGGTTTGTACCGCTCATGTCGCTGCACGTTGTATTGCCGCACGGATCGGTCATCGACAGGACCTGGCCTGTTTCGTCGTAGGTGTATGTGGAGGTGGGATTTGTGCTTGAACAGGCAGGGGCGGCCTGAAGGCATTTCTCAACTATTGTGGTCGCGTTACCTCTAGGAGAAATGACGCTGGAGGGGTAGTTAGTCTCGTCGTGCGTTCCTGTCGGCATGTTACTCACACTCGCGACGGCAGCTTGGTCGTACGAGTAGTCAGTCTCCGATATAAGTGTTCCATTTGTACCGTTAAGGTAGGTCTTTACGGTCGAGGGCCGGTCTAGAATGGAAGGATTGACTGGATAGATTGGGGTGACTAGGAAGGTCTGCGGAGTGGCGACGGTTTCGCGTGCTGGCGCTGGAGAACTCGGGGCTATTGGGCTGGTGAGGCAGCTACTGTTAGAGGTGAATTGTCCGAAATCATATTCTTTCTTATCAGTGACCAGATCGCCCGAGTATTTGTAGAATGCTCCGAAGATCGATCCGTTATCGAGAGTAGTCAGTTGGCAGGCAAGCAAATCTCCCGGGCCAAGCCAGTTCTTCGCGACTGTCTGGATGGGTGAGCCGCTGGTGTTGGTGTCTTTATAATATAGGACAGTCGTTTCGACGGGGACTCCGGCTGGTGCTAGGGTCCACATATCATGGGGTTGTACCGTGCCGTATCTTGGGACGTAGTTGTAAACGGTAGCGAAGCTCGCGCCGGACACGAGGTCCGTAGTCGTCACCGTTGTGCTCATCGTGGTCCATTCAAGAGGATCGGCAGAACTCCAGGTTACCGGACTGTATTGGAAGGTCTGCTGGAGGGCATTGGTTTTACCGTCAAAGCTGACAACGCGCGTCGCGATTGCAGGCGTTCCATACCTGTACATGCAGCCGATAGGGTTGGGGTCGGTGCCGCTATCCGGCCATGCTGCCGTTTGTGATTGCGGGTTGACTTCCCAAGTATAGGTTACGGTTCCACCCGAGGGATACACAATCTGCTTCAGCAGGCCGTAAGTCGAATCATAGAGGAATTGAAAGCTTTGGCCATTCGGTAAGACGATGCTTTGTATGCCTCCACCTAAGCCGGAGTTCGCTGGGAATCCGAATTTGCAATTGGTCACGTCGCCGGGATCCAGGTTTACGGGACCGAGATTCCAGGAGGGATTTGACGCGGATCCCCAGTTCGTTTTGAAAGGCCCTGAAATTCCAGAAATGGCAACCTGGTTTCCGGACTGGCCGAAGCCTGTTGTGGAAACTATAGTCCGGCCTGCCGCATCCACGATACTGAAAACGCCTAGAGAGCTAGGTGACACGTCGAACGTGACCTTATTGCCGTTTCGATCTTCGATGAAGCTGGGAAGGGAGATGAGTCCGCCTTGCACGCCGGAGAAAGAAGTTAGGGTCAGTAGATTACCAAAATAGTATATGGTTCCGTCCCCGTCAGAGATCGTTATTGGAGGAGGATCTGGTGAATTTTCGTAATAGTACGCGCTGCTGGGAATGAAGGCCTGGAAAAAATCACCGATATTGGAGAGTGTGCTGTAGGTGGGACATGAATTGCCGTTATCCGCGGTCTGTTGGCCAAGGGCCAGACCTAATCCGTTCCTGGTGCCGTTCGGGGCCGTAAAGAAGAAATCGCCCCACCACCCGCAGGTTACTTGAGGATTTGTCTGTACTACGACTTGGCCTTGAATTTCACTGAGCGTCGCAACAAGAAAGCTCCACCCACCCTTGGACCATGGAGTGCTCGGTATCGCCCAACTCGCCTGGCCAGGGACCCCTGGAACCACAAAGGCATAGTTTGAGTCGTATCCAAATCCAAAGGGAATTGTCGGTCCGCGGCCCGGCGAGGGCACCGGCAAGTTAATTCGGACGCTCACCGAACCATTAGCTGGATTCACTGTTTCGGCCAACATGCCAACATAGTCGTGACCTACGCCGGGGGTCGGCGTGAAAGTAGAGTAGGTTACGCTGGGAGCCTGGGCATGGGCCGATGCTGCGGCGGCGACGGCCATTGCCCCCAAGCGCAAGAACTTGAGAATGAGTGCGCTCAGAGTGGTGCGTGGGCCGAGAGGAAACGAGGGCATGGAGCCTCCGAGATCAGCATCCACAAGACCGCTAAAGCAAAGGCGGAGGGCGTGGAGGGGAAATTTATGTGCGGAATTGAGAGGGAGGCTATGTAGCGAACATGTCTCGTGGTCGCAGTTCCGTCATGGGACGTGATTCTGTTCCTCGGAGAGGGAAGTGTCAAGTAAATTGTTGACTAAATGTTTAACTAATATGAGAAGTATCGATATTGGAGGGAATGAAGATCGCGCTCTCAACTCTCATCAAACATGCGATGGGAGGGGTAGGCAGCAGAGCGGCTGGGGAAGGGGCGTCCAAGGAGAAACCACGCAGGGCGGGAGTGGAGCCATGAAGCAGAAGTGGGGGCGCGAGGGGTATGCAGGCCACTGGCCGAGCGATAGACGGGTGTGGACCATCGCGGCGTTTTTCGTGGCTCTGCTGAGCGTGGTGGCGATCTACGCCTACCACTACGAGCCGGTGTGGACACCGTTGCAGCGTTTTTACCTGGGGCACTGACGAACCGATCCTGAATACGGCCCAGTAGTTCTAGCTAACACTTTGTGTGACGCGCATTGCTTTCTCTTCTGTAGTTCTCTGGTCCGCTCCGGTTAGGCGTTTTCGGAGCGTCTCCCATTGTGAGTCTCTATTCTCTCGTTCCGTCCATGCTCAAGTCCTGGAAACCGTCGCAAATCGAGACGACTTAGGCGGTTTTCAGGAGTTTTGAACTATTTTCAATTTTCAGCGACACATTTTTCCTTTCTTCCGCTGATTAGGTAGGTATGGGGAGAAATTGCTCCTTTCCCCCTCAAGGGAGGTAATCCAGTGCAACAACCTCGGTATCCTGCCACAACGTCCTCAATTCGTTCCCGCCGTCCGGAGCGGAGCCTGACATCCTTCGCCCTAGGTGTCAGAGGGGCAGCTCCGCTTCCGGCCTTCCTCACGCCGTATAAGACAGGGGCTGGCGATCCGGAGGCAATCTGCTTGCCTCGGGAAGGAAGACGGCGAGAAACCCGCAAACGATCAGTGAAGCCGGAAGATTCTCACTCTTGCTGTCATTCTGTGTCGAAAGACAGCGGTAGGAGTCGTTGGCTCGATTGGACAAGGGTGAAGAGCCCTTCACTCCCCAACTTCATCGGCTGTTTCACCATTCACTTCACCCGGACTCAGAAGCTATTAATTCGAGAACTCAATGCACGAGACGTCGCAGAGAAGATCGAATTGCACGCGGCGGAAGACGTGGATGAGGCGGGAGCGACCCCACCCTTTGCCGCACGGTGCGTCACGGTTTCCGTGGGGTCGCTCCCGCCTAACCAATTCTCAGAAGGCACGAGGAGTTTACCGAGACCGTCCGAACCTTCAGCAATCTTCACTACACGCCTGGAGGCATGCATGGTGAACGGCGCGCTGGACACGCGGTTCACCCCTGCGTTCACTCACCCGTTCACCTTGAAGGCATGCGAAACCACATCAGACAGAGAGGTTATGAATAACATTTGGACACGGGGACAACACCGGACTGGGCTGGAGCGACCCCACTTTTGCCGCACCATGTGCGAAGCCTGGTGGGTCGCTCCAGCCCCTCACGCTTGTTGCGTGACAGTGTGTTCGCCCCTGTCCTGAGGAAGAGAGATGAGGCCGGAAGTTATGCAGCCCCACCACTATCGGAGATCGAAGTGAAGAAGGTAAGAATTTTATTCTGCACTTCCATCATTGCAACTTCTTCACCTTCGGAACTCCTCAAGGAGCACGTTGCAAAGAAGATGCGTTCCGAGAACGAAGCAAAAGTAGCAGGCGAAAAATGTCGGAGATGGGCGGGAGCGACCCCAAAAATTTCGGGCGGAGCCGCCCAAAATTTTGCTCTGGGTCGCTCCCGCCCATGTTGTTCGCACCGGCGCGTTCGGAAAGCAGTCAACGACGGAATCAACCAAGTTCGCATGCGCACTTTAATAATGCGCGCATGCAAGAAGGAGAAAGATCAGATGCCAGTTCTGAAAGCACCACCAAAACAACCCAAGAATGCGACTCTGCAAGTTCGGATCGACGAGGATCTCAAGTACAAGTTGGACAAGTACGCAGAATTCCTCGAAACAACCGGAGCGTATGTTGTCTCCGAGGCCCTCAGGCTCGTGTTCAACAAAGACGCAGAGTTCAAGGAATGGCTCGAAGTGCAAGAGCGGAATGCTCAGCAGGCTGAGAGCGAGCACGCTCCGATGCCAGTAGGCAGCACGGACCAGCCTGTAATGGCGGCCTCAGCTACATTGAGCAGCACCGGGAACAAGCGTCTTTTCGGGTAGTCGCGATTCGTAGCTAAGGACTCCATGAATTCAAGTTTGTGCCGTTTCTAGGTTCCCACGGGGGAGAGGAAGACAACCAAGTCCCATGAGCAAGACCGCCCTCCGTCCCCGCCCCCCCTGCTTCCGAAAGAGTGTTTCTATGAAGGCCGATCCACAATTGGAAATCGAACCTTCGCTTGAACCTTGGCTCAAGGATTTCCTAGACCGCGTCATAATTCCAGCCTTGCTGAGAGAATTTACGAATAGTCTTGTTGACTCTTCCGATGACGTGGGAGCACACTCACTCGAAGAAACTCCAAAGGGAGAATTTGAGTGAACGAACAGCTCTGCGCAATCTATGCAAGATTTTCTTCCGACCGCCAGAGCCCTACCAGCATTGCAGACCAGATTAGGAAATGTCGTGATTATGCCGGCCGTCAGGGATGGCGCGTCCTGGAAGAGCATATTTACTCGGACGAAGCGATTGCTGCGACGAGTATGGCGAGGGAAGGACTACAGAGGCTATTAGCAGCGGCCTCAGCTCTTGACCGCGTGTTCGATTGCATTCTCATCGATGACACCTCCCGTTTAACGAGAAAACTCGCCGATGCGTTGAATCTTTACGAAAAGCTGACGTTTGCCGGTGTTCGCCTGGTTGCTGTATCACAAGGCGTGGACTCTGACAGCTCCCAGGCCGAACTACTTATCGGCGTGCATGGGCTTATCGACGCGGTCTATTGGCGCGAACTGGCCCAGAAAACTCATAGGGGAATGCAAGGATTGGCATTACGGGGATTGCACACGGGAGGGCGGTGCTTTGGCTATTCGTCTCACAGAGCCGAGGATGGCAGCGCGCGACTCGAAATAAATTCTGGGGAGGCGGAGATTATCAACCGTATTTATCGCCTCTACGCCGAGTTTGCTTATTCGATGAAGCGGATCGCGCATACGTTGAACACGGAGGGAGTGCTCTCGCCTCAACCGCAGAAGGGCAGACTAGGTCGCTCTTGGTGTGTGTCTTCTGTGCGACACATTTTGTTAAACCCTCGCTATACCGGCAAGACGATCTGGAATACGCGTCGCAAGGTCCGCGTGCCAGGAACTGGTAAGCGAGTGTTCAGGCCGCGCCCTGAGAGCGAGTGGCTGACGAGCGAAGCACCTCATTTGCGGATCGTTTCGGACGAACTCGCAGCCGCCGTCCGTAAACGCCTTAAGAGCGTTAAGACCGCGTTCGGCAGGGAAGGAAGTGGCTTGACGGTTGGTCCCAAGCGGTATCTCTTCTCGGGACTGCTAAAGTGCTCTGTCTGCGGGGGAAGCATCGCTCTGGTCTCTGGCCGCGGACGACATGGAGCAGATCGCTATGGCTGTTCCGTGCATCATCAACGTGGCAATTCCGTATGTGAGAATGCACTTTTGGTTCGCAGAGACGAACTGGAAGGAAGTCTTCTAAAGGGACTGGCGGACAATGTTCTGCGTATTGAAGTGATTGACTACGCCGTTGCCCGTATGCAGGAAGCACTCAAGAAGGGGCACGAAAAGCTCAATGCCGACCTTTCGAGAATGCGTGAGAGGAAGCTGCAATTGGAAGCCGAACTCACGCGGCTTGCGAATGCAATCGCTGAGGGACAGCAGTCTCAGACTCTCATGAAGGCAATTGCGGAGCGTGAAGCCGAAGTGCGTGAAATTACAAATAAACTAATTGAACCAGGGCCTGACTCTTTCCAAACCACGCTAGAAGTCTTGCGTGAATTTGCGATCACACGGTTGGCCAAGATTCGTGACCTGATTTCGCACCCGGAGAGTATTGACCTTGCGCGGGCTGTGCTGGCCGAACACTTCGGGACGTTCATGCTCGAACCCACGATTCATGAAGGAGAACCCGTGTATCTCGCTCATGGGAAAGTAGATTTCTTTGGGGACGAAGCGATGGCGCGAACGGGTGGTGCCGGGGGCCAGAATCGAACTGGCTACGCCCGCCTTTTCAGGGCGGCGCTCTACCAGTGAGCTACCCCGGCACGCAACTCAATTAGTTTAGAGGCCGCTTCTCGGTCTGTCAATTTGCCTTCGCGCCCAGCTTCGCCGCAATCATATTTTCACCACGCAGCCGTATCTGCCTCGCTTTACTTTCCCGCCCCTCTCCCGCCAATTCGGATTTACGCCTCGCCCCGCCTGTGTTCAACTGAACTGTCATGACCTCTACTCATCCAAAATCTCCCGACCTCATCCTCGAACTAAACGGTCTGGCCGTCACGGCCGCTTCCGGCCAAGCCTTGATGAAAGACATCGTCACGCTCCTTCACGGCAGGCTCACCAAATACAATTGGGTTGGCTTCTACATGCTCGAAAAGGAACCCGATCGCGACATCCTCGTCCTCGGCCCCTTCAAGGGCAGCATGACGCCCCACACTCGCATCCCTCTCAACCAAGGCATTTGCGGCGCCGCTGCCAGTAGCGGCATGACCATCATCATTAACGACGTCAGCAGCGATCCCCGCTATCTCGCCTGCTCCCTCGAAACCAAATCCGAAATCGTCGTCCCGATCTTCGTCCATGGCAAAATCGTCGGTGAACTCGACATCGACTCTCACTTCCTCGCCGCCTTCGGCCCCGCTGATCGCATACTCTGCGAACATGCCGCCGCCCTCCTCGGCAAATTCCTCGAATCCCACTCCTAATTTTGGAGTGCGGCGCCTTGGCGCCGCTTTCACAATCTGACCCCACCACCCAGACGCTCTTGTCTACCCCGAGCTTTGAAGGGTCTGCGCTCTTAGGTCTCTCTTGCTCCTGTAGTGGCCGATCCCGCGTTGCGGGATCGGTTCTTGGGTTCGTCCGTGTAGGGGTCCACCACGCTGCACCCCATTTCGGCACAATCTCCACCAATTTGGAGTGCGGCGGCTCGCCGCCGCTTTTACGGCCTCAGCGCACCAACCAAGCTATCCACCGCTAAAACCCCACCCCGCCTCGGTGCTTTGCCTGTCCACGAACACACCACTGCACCCCAGCCTCCACAGTTTTCCCCGTGTGAGCGTCTATGGCTTACCTGGGGTCGCACAGCAATTCCCAATAGTGTGTTGGGTTTTTCGTCAGCCCACGGCTTCACAGCTTGTGGGGAAAGTTGTTTCTTTAGGAGGCCGGGGCTTGAGCCCCGGCGCAATGCCCTTATAACCAATGGGCTTTAGCCCCTGCAGAAAGTCCTTCCAGTATTTTTCCGCAGCCTCTTCAGCCGCCCGGGGCCGCTCTTCTTCGCTTCCTGATCGCTGATATCTGATCGCTGATATCCCTCAAATCCCTCTCAAAACCCACGTCATACCCAAATCCACCCTACATCTCACGCTCTTCGTCTATCTCCTTCATCCACTCCCGCCCCTTCAACACCTCTCTCGGGCGCGTCCCGTCCGGCGGCCCCACAATCCCGTCTCTCTCCATCAAGTCAATCAGATGCGCCGCGCGCCCATACCCGATCCGCAAGCGCCGCTGCAGCGTTGACGTCGACGCCCGCCCCATCTCGCAGCACACCCGCACGGCGTCCTGATACAGTTCATCTTCCGAGCCCGCGCCGCCTCCCGCGCCACCCTCTTCCTCCCCCGCGCCGCCCGTCTTCGCTGCATTATCTTCCTTCGGCGCTTCCAGCAACTGCTCGTTGTATTTCGCCGGCGCCTGCCGCCTCCAAAAATCGCACACCGCGGTAATCTCATCCTCGGTCACCAGCGGCCCGTGAATCCGGTGCAACCTCGCCGAGCCCGCAGGCAAATACAGCATGTCGCCCTTGCCCAGCAGCGATTCCGATCCATTGGCATCCAGAATCGTCCGCGAGTCCACCTTGCTCGCCACCCTGAAAGAAATCCGCGCAGGGAAGTTCGCCTTGATCAACCCCGTAATCACGTCCACCGATGGCCGCTGCGTCGCCAGGATCAGGTGAATCCCCACCGCGCGCGCCATCTGCGCCAGCCGCGTGATGGACTCTTCCACGCTGTTCGTGTCCACCATCATCAAGTCCGCCAACTCGTCAATAATAATCACCAGGTAGGGAAGTGCCTTGTGCTCCGCTTCTTCCGCGTTGTCAAACAGCGAAAGCGATTGCTGCTTCTGGCATGAGCGGTTGTACTGGTCAATGTTGCGCACGCCCCGCTGCGCCAGCAGCTTCAGCCGGCTCTCCATCTCCTTCGTCGCGTTCCGCAAAACATTCGACGCCACTTTCGGGTCCGTCACCACCGGTGCCAGCAAGTGCGGAATCCCTCCGTACAAGCTCAATTCCAGCCGCTTCGGGTCCACCAGCACCATCTTCACTTCGTCTGGCGTCGCCTTATACAACATCGAGATCATCAGCGAGTTGATGAACACGCTCTTGCCCGTGCCCGTCGATCCCGCAATCAACAGATGCGGCATGGCCGCCAGGTCCGTCACCCGGATTCTCCCGTGCAGGTCCCGCCCCATTCCCAGCGTCAACTTGCTCGGCGAATTCGTGAACTCCGTCGCCTCCAAAATTTCGCGCAACGCGATGGTCTCCCGCCGGTCGTTCGGCACTTCAATGCCAATCGTCGATTTTCCCGGTATTCGCTCGATCAGTATCGATTCCGCCTTCAGCGCCAAACACAAATCTTCCGTCAGGCTGATAATCCGGCTGTACTTGATTCCCGCTTCCGGCTTGAACTCGAACGTCGTCACCACCGGCCCGGGATTGATCTGCGTCACGCGCCCTTCCACCTCGAACTCGTGGCATTTCGCTTCAATCGCCCGCGCCCGCAGCTTCAGTTCATCCTCGTCCAACTTCTGGCTGCCTTCGCCCTCCTTCAGCAGGCTGATTGACGGCAACTTATAATTGGTATTCGTCTTGGCAATCTTCGGGTCGAACTTCTTCGCCTTTCCCGGAACCTCAGCCAAGGCCTTCTCATTATTCAAAAACAGTATCGGCGCCTTGTACCGCGTCTCTTCTTCCCCCGGCTCGGCCTCTTCCACCCCCGCCTTCTTTCCGCGGAAGACGTCGCTCTCATCACCCAAGTGCAGCGCCTTGTGTTCCCCGTCAGTTTCCGGCTTACCCACGATCTGCGGCGTCACCGGCCTCCTTCCGGCGATCCTCCGCTCCTCCACTTCCCGCCGCATCCGCCTCTGCTCGCGTTCGTCCTGCCACGCGTGCCAGCGCGTTTGCGCCCGCTGCAAAATCCCCAGTTTCTCCATGCGCCCGATCGGCCCCTTCGCGCCGCTGGCCCACGCATGCGCTCCGCTGAACGAAAAAGTCGTGGTCAAAAACACCGCCACCACCAGCAGCGCAATCGCCACCAGGTTCGCGCCCCACACGTTGAATCCCGACCGCAGCCCGTGCGACATCAACGTTCCCAGCAACCCTCCCGCAGGCAACGCCTCCCTCACGGAAGGGAAGTGCCACAGCGAGAGCAGCGATGGCAGAGACATCAGCAGCAGCACATAGCCCGCAATCGTCGCCGCCTGGGAATCGATCGCCCGGCCGCGCAGCCATCGATACCCCAGCATCCCGATCGCCACCGGCAGCAAAAACGCCGCAAATCCAAATACCTGGAACAGCACGTCCGCCGAATATGCTCCCGCCGGCCCGATCCAATTCCTCGTCGGATTCTGCTCATCCGCCGCCGCGCTCACATTGAACGCCACATCCCGCGGGTTATACGTCAGCAGCGACAATCCAATCAGGACCGCCGTCATGATGCACACAAACCCAATCAGCTCATTGAGCCGTTTATTTTCTGTTGGTGTAAGGAAGCGCACAAAATTCTCCTCAGCTTTTTGGGGAAGGCTGAGTGCCGCATGGGGCGCGGCGCTGGTGCGCCCCGAATTGGAGGAACGCCCAAATCATACCAAACAAATTCGCCAGTACAAGTTCAACTTAAGGCGTGTTTCCATATCTTTGGAGTGCGGCGGCTTGCCGCCGCTTTTACGCTTGCAGCAGTCCCCACCAAACGCAATTCCTCTCCCGTCCTCCATCCCAGCCCAATCTCCGCGACCTGGCTCCCAAGCCACTTGGGAGTGCGGCGGCTTGCCGCCTCTTTTACGCTTGCAGCAGTCCCCACCCAACCCCAATTCCTCCGCGCGCGCAGCGATCTTGTCATCCAGGCCAAAGTGCCGCGCTTCTACCGAGCTCGCACCCACTGTCATCCCGACCGAAGCGACCCGATTTTCTCTTGCGCGCCGCAGTGTGGTGCGTCGGGTCGCGCAGTGGAGGGATCTGCTTTTACGTCTTGTGCTTACGGGTGCCCCAGTTGCCGGCTTGCCCCGAGCGCATTAAATGAGGGGTTCTGCACCGGGGCTCTTAGGTTGGTTTTCTAGTCGCGAACTCCCAACTCTGAACTGTCAACTTGCCACTCTTCTCTTCTCTGTGCCCTCTGCGTCCTCTGTGAACTCTGCGTGAAGCTCTTCTCTTAGCCCGCGAGCCGGGCCGCAAAAAACAACACCAATATCCCCACAATAATCCGGTAAATCGCGAACGGCCCAAAACCTCTCCGCCTCACATACGCCATAAACCACGCCACGCTTCCATACGCCACGATAAACGACACCACAAACCCGATCGCCAGCACGATCCATCCATGCGCATCGATGCTCGACACCCCGATCGGGTTCCCGTCCTTCCCCCGCAGCGACTTCCACAGAGTGTATCCCGTCGCCATCACCATCGTCGGAATCGACAAGAAAAACGAAAACTCCAGCGCGCTTGCCCGCGACATCCCCGCCAACTGTCCCGCCGCGATCGTGGACATCGACCGCGACGTCCCCGGAAACACCGCCGACAAAATCTGGCACGCCCCGATCCACACCGCCTGCAACAGACTCATCTCTTCCATGTGCCACGTGTGAATCAACCCGCCCGTCGCAGCCTCCCCCGCTGCCTCCGCCTTGCTATTCCGCGTATCGATGAACCACATCACAATCCCGCCCACCAGTAACGCCGTCCCGATCACATACGGGCTCTCCAGATGTTTCCCGATCACCTTCACCAGCAGAAACGACGGAATCGCCGTCACCACAAACGCAATCATCACCAGGCTCAGCGGATGCGTCAGAATCGTCCGCTCGCCGCGCTCCCCGCGGGGAAACGTCGAAAAAAACTTCACAATCCGGTGCCGGAAATAAATCGGCAGCGTCAGGATCGCTCCCAACTGGATCACGATCGTGTACATCTTCCAATATCCGCTCTCCAGGCTGAGCTGCGAATAATGAAGGTGCAGCAGCGCCTCCGCGATCCGCAAATGCGCCGTCGAACTCACCGGGATAAACTCCGTCAATCCCTCCACAATCCCCAAAATCACGCTCAACACGTAATCGCTCACGCTTCCGCTCCCTACTTTGCTTTTACTGTGGCACAGACACTCCTGTCTGTGCTCTTGGGTTGTCCATCTCCCTCACTCCCCACCAACGGGCCATGGCCAGATTCGGGATGGTTCACTAAAAACTCAAAACTGACTACTTACCTATCGCCAGCCTCTTCCTCATCTCAAACGCATCCACGCGCCCAAGATAATACCGTTTCAACACCGCCTCCGCAGAATAACCGTGACGCCCCCAGAAGGCAACCGCGCCCTCATTATCCACCGCTGTTTCCAGCAGCACCGACAGCACTCCGTGATACGCAAAATGCTGCTCCATTTCCCGCAGCAGCGCCGACCCCACCCCCTTCCGCCGGTGGGTCGCCGCAATATCCAGCGTAATGATGTGCGCCAGCGGCGGATGGCTTTCCGCCAAAATGAACCCCGCCAACTGTTTGCCCTCGTCCGCGATCAGGCAGTCCGACGAATCCAAATCCAGAAAATGTTGCAGCGTCCATTTGCTGTAGGAAATTCCTGGCACAAAACACGCCAAGTCCAATCTATGGATCGCGGGGAAATCGCGCGCTTCGTATGGTCGGATCGTTGCGGGCATCGGTGCGCTTCTGCTGTGCCGCCATCTTAGTGCGGCCGCGCCGGCATGTTCAACCCCAGCGCCTTCACGGTCGTCGCATCCACGGTGGCCTGCCCCTTCTCCTTCACCACCACGCCAAATCCGCCGCTGTAGTCCCACATCGTCCAGCCCATCCCGCGTCTCTCCAGCGCCGTGCGCACATCGCTCAGCCACGCCGCGCGCTCCTCCGCCTTCGCTGCCTTGCGGTACACGCCAAACTCATTGCACGTCACCGGAACATTCCAGCGCTTCGCCCAACCCTCCACCAGCGAAATGTCCGCATCAATCCGCGCCGCGTTCCAGTGCCCCGCGCCGTACCGCGCCACTTCCAGCCGGTGCACCGCGTCCTCCACCCGCCCCGCCGTGGCCTGCACATTTTCCGGGCTCGATGGGTACGGCACTTCCGTCAACTCGTGCCAGTAATTCTCGCCCCACGTTGCTCCCTGGTGCGTGAACAAATGCGGCTCGTAAAAATGAAAATTGTAAATCACGTTGCTGTCGCGCAGCGGCTCCATGAACACAAGGTCGTCGTCATCCGCCCACCGCGCCCCTTCCACGATGATCGTGTGCCCCGGCGCGCCCTCGCGGATCGCCGCTGCCACGTGTGCTTGAATTCCCGCCCACCGGTAGCGGTCCCGCATCTCCGGCTCGTTCAATATCTCGAAGAACACTTTCTCCGGAGGCAGCGCAGCGTAGTGCCGCGCAAACGCCCGCCAGAAATCCGCGAACTGCTCCACAAATTCGTCCTGCGCCAATTTCCCCTTGAAGTCGCCATCCGGATGCATGTCCAGAATCACGGCCAGGTCCTGCGCCAGGATCATCTTCACCGCCGCATCCAGATAGCCCAGGTATTCCGCGTTTAAATCATCGGCGTGATTGGTCTGCCACAACGGCTGCGGGTTGACGCTCAATCGCACATGATCGAATCCCATGCCCTTGACCAGCGCGATATCTTCCGCCGTCGTCCAACTCTCGAAATGTTCCTTCGTGTAGCCCTTCGGATCGAACACCTGCGCGAACCATTCGCTCAAGTTGATTCCCCGCCGCAAATGTTCCGCCCGCTCTCGCGCCAGCGACGTATCCACCCTCTGCGCCACCGCCCCCGGCGCCGCAAGTAATCCCAAGAGCGCCGCAATCACCGCCACCCGCACCGCCACCACCGCCACCCGCATCACCACCGTTGCAATTCGCAATTTCCCCCCATGCGCTCCTCACAGCTTGTCATCCCGAGCGGAGCGGCCCGATCTTTTCTTCCGCGCCGTAGTTTGGCGCGTCGGGTCGCGCAGTCGAGGGATCTGCTTTTTCTCTAACTTTCTCTTCCCGAGCGGAGCGGCCCGAGTCCCTCCCTCTCTCATTTCACTATCCCCGTCATTCCGAGCGAAACGCGAAGTTCTTCTCCATCGCCCGCCTCTGTGGCACAGACACTCCTGTCTGTGCTCTTGGGTTTCTCTTCTCTGCGAACTCTGCGTCCTCTGTGACCTCTGCGCTAGTCCTTTCTTCGTGCTCTCCGCCTCCGCCCAGCCTCTTGATCGCTGATCGCTCTTCTACAACTTCACCGTCACCGTCTTCACTTCCGTATAATTCGCCAACCCATACTCCCCCAACTCCCGTCCAATCCCCGATTGCTTATACCCTCCAAACGGCGCCGCTGCGTCGAACACGTCATAGCAATTCACCCACACCGTGCCCGCCCGCACGCCGTCCGCGATCGCATGCGCCTTCGTAATATCCCGGGTCCACACCGCCGCCGCCAACCCATACAGCGACCTGTTCGCCCGCGTCACCACCTCATCCACATCCTTAAACTTCAGGATGGACATCACCGGCCCAAAAATCTCTTCCCGCGCGATTTTCATATTGTCCTGCACGTCCGCAAACACCGTCGGCTCGATGAAGTACCCCTTCTCGCCCACGCGCTTCCCGCCCGCCAGCAGCTTGGCCTTCTCATTCTTACCGCTCTCGATGTACCCCATCACCTTATTAAACTGCTCCTGGTCCACCTGCGGCCCTTGCTCCGTATTCTTGTCAAACGGATTGCCCACCGTACGTTTCTTCGCCCGTTCCACGCTCCTCGCCACGAATTCGTCGTAGCATTTCTCCTCCACATACAGCCGCGACCCCGCGCAGCAGCACTGCCCCTGATTGAAGAACAGCGCGAAGTGCGCCCCTTCAATCGCCTGGTCCATGTCCGCGTCCGCAAACACGATGTTCGGGCTCTTTCCTCCAAGTTCCAGCGTCACCCGCTTTAAATTCGTTTCCGCCGCCGCTTTCATGATCAGGTGGCCCACTTCCGTGGATCCCGTGAACGCCACCTTATCCACATCCATGTGCCGCGCAATCGCCGCGCCCGCCGTCGGTCCATACCCCGGCAGAATATTCACCACTCCTTCCGGGAACCCCGCCTCCAATATCAATTCGCCCACGCGCAGCGCGCTCAGCGGCGTCTGCTCCGCGGGCTTCAGCACCACCGTGCAACCCGCCGCCAGCGCCGGCGCCAATTTCCACGCCTGCATCAGCAGCGGAAAATTCCACGGAATAATCTGGCCCACCACTCCCACCGGCTCGTGCTTCGTGTAGCTGAAATACCTCCCCTGCACAGGGATCGTCTTCCCCTGAATCTTGTCCGCCCATCCCGCGTAGTAGCGGTAACACGCAATCGTCAGCGGCAAATCCGCCGCGCACGCCACGTGGTACGGTTTCCCGTTGTCCAGCGCCTCGAGTTGCGCCAGCTCATCCGCGTGCTTCTCGATCAAGTCGGCCAGCTTATTGATCATCACGCCCCGCGCCGACGCGCTCATCTTCTTCCGCCAGGGCCCGTTGTCGAACGCCGCCCGCGCCGCCGCCACCGCCTTATCCACATCCGCCGCATCGGCTTCGGCCACATGCGTGATGACCTCGCCCGTGGACGGATTAATCGTCGGGAAGGTTTTCCCCGAAGTCGCCTCCACCCACCTGTTATTGATCAAAAGCCTCGTAGCGGAAATATCCACATTCGGTTCCATCACTGTCGTTGCTGTCGCCATGGTTTTCCTCCTCGCTGGGTCAGCAAAGCCTATACCTCCCCGCGCTTCTACGCAAGAAATCGATTCTCCCCATCACCTTCTCGAACTCTCCCGCCGTACCCTCCGGCCTTTCTCTTGGGTCCGCCCCTGTAGCTCAGGCCTTCAGGCCTGCGGCCTTTTCTTGGGTTTGTCTTGTTTTGCAAGGCCCGCCTGGCGTTTACCCCGATCCGGTCGGGGAGACGGGCGCTTTTGTTCCGTGTGGCACAGACACTCTTGTCTGTGCTCTTGGGTTTGCCTTTTTACCGGGCGCCCTTTCCTAACCTGTAGGGGCGCAGCACCACTGCGCCCCATGTCCGCACGATCACCGCGTCTTGGTTATTTTGGAGTGCGGCGGCTCGCCGCCGCTTTTGCAACTGCAACGACGCCGACAATCTCCAATACCTCTCCCCCGTCCCCGCACAATCCCCGCCGCGTGCCCCACCCGCCGTGCTTGCGTCTGGCTCTTGGGTTTCCCTCGTTACGCTACCCATCCCATGAACTTGAGGGTGCCCCATCCTTCGCGCCTTTTGCGAAGGGTGGGCTCCTACCCTCTAACGCCACCCACCTTCTTCTCTTCGCTCTTGGGTTTCCCTCGTTAAGTCTCTCATCCTATGAACTTGAGGGTGCCCCATCCTTCGCGCATTTTGCGAAGGGTGGGCTCCTACCCTCTAACGCCACCCACCTTCCTCTCTTCGCTCTTGGGTTTCCCTCGTTACGCTACCCATCCCATGAACTTGAGGGTGCCCCGTCCTTCGCGCCTTTTGCGAAGGGTGGGCTCTTACGCTCCAACGCCACCCCTCCTCTCTTCGCTCTTGGGTTTCCCTCGTTACGCTACCCATCCCATGAACTTGAGGGTGCCCCCATCCTTCGCGCATTTTGCGAAGGGCGGGCTCTTACGCTCCAACGCCAGAACCTCTCTTCTCCTCCTCTTCTCTGTGAACTCTGCGCAGTCTGTGATCTCTGCGTTAATCTTTTTCCCACTGCCTTCCGCCCGCCGCCGTCCCCGCATGTCTTCTCGTCACCACCACCGCCAGCACCACGCTCCCCACCAGCAACACCGTCGCCAGCAAATACGGCGCTCCCGGCAAATGCACTGCTCTCCCCGGCGAAATCGCCGCCGAAAACACTTGCGTGAACAGCAGCGGCCCCGCCATTCCCGTCAACGCCCGCAACGAATTGATCGCTCCCTGCAGTTTTCCCTGCGATGACGGCTCCACCAGTTGCGACATCAGCGATTGCATCGTGGCCCACGCGAACCCGAAATACCCGGTGATCGCCGAAGCCCGTGCAATGTTTCCGCCTTCAAATTGAATAATTAGGTTTGGCAGGACTGGCGCGATAATCCCAAACGCCAGAAAATCCATCGCCACCGTAACCAATATAAACACGAACGCCGCACGCGACCCGCCCGTGCCCCGCGTTGCGGGAGAAGGGAATTGCGCTGTCTCGGACACACCATTCTCACGATCAGCCATTGGCGTTAGATTTTAACTTACCAGGCGGGTCCTGCACGCTCGCTTTTTGAGCGTGCGTCTTGGTCTACTCTTCTCTGCGGCTCTCCCATTCCGTCATTCCGAACGGAGTCTGCGAAGTGAGGAATCTCTCTTCTCTGCGAACTCTGTGTCCTCTGTGAACTCTGCGTAAGTCTTTTCTTCCAGGTCCCCAATCAAATCTCCAAAATCACTGGCAAAATCAGCGGCCTCTTCGACGTCTGCTTGCTGATATACCTCTTCAAATCCACCCGGATCTTCTCTTTAATCACGGACCAATCCGCCCGCTCCTCCATATTGGACGTTTCCACCGTCCGGCTCACCACCGCCCGCGCTCCCTCCAGAAACTCGCTGCCATTCTCGCTCATCAACCCGCGCGACACGATTTCCGGCGCGGACTCGATCCTTCCCGTATTCTTGTCGATCGCGATAATCGGAATCACCACGCCCTCTTCCGACAAATGTTTCCGGTCGCGCACCACCACTTCCTCAATCTCTTCCAGCGACCCCGAATCCACCAGCACGCGTCCCGCTTGCACCGGTTCGCGCCGGTACACCCCATCCTCCGTGAATTCGATCCGCTTCCCGTTCTCCAGCAGCAAAATCTCCCCACTCACTACTCCCAACGAATGCGCCAGCGCCGCGTGCCGGAACAAATGCCGGTATTCTCCGTGCACCGGCACGAAATATTTCGGCTTCACCAATTGCAGAATCAGTTTCTGCTCTTCCTGGCTCGCGTGTCCCGAAACGTGGATCGGTCCTCCCTCATTGTCGTAGTACACCAGCGCCCGCCTCCGGAACATGTGGTCCAGCATCCGGAAAATCGCTTTCTCATTCCCAGGAATAATCCTCGCTGACAGAATCACCGTGTCATTTTCATCGATCGTCACAAACCGGTGATTGTCCACCGCGATCCGCGACATCGACGACATCGGCTCCGCTTGCGACCCGCTCGCCAACACAATCAGTTTCCGCGGTTCGTAGCTCCGTATCTCCTGCGGACGCACCACGATCCCGTCCGGAATCCGCAAATAGTCCAGGTCGTGCGCAATCTCCACGTTATCGACCATGCTGCGCCCGACGAACGCCACCTTCCTCCCCACCCGCTCCGCAATATCAATCACCTGCTGTATGCGATGGATCGACGACGCGAAGCACGAGAGCACCACCCGCCGCGGCGCCGATCTTGCCAACTCCTCGATTCGCGGCACCACCGTGCGCTCCGATGGCGTGAACCCCGGCCGCTCCACGTTCGTCGAGTCGCTGAACAGCGCCAGCACCCCTTCGCTTCCATATCGCGCAAACGTGTGCAGGTCCGTTCGCCAATCGTCCACCGGCGTCTGGTCAATCTTGAAGTCGCCCGTGTGGATGATCACGCCCAGCGGCGTGCGGATCGCCAGCGCCACGCAATCCAGCGTGCTGTGCGTCACCGGGATAAACTCAATCTCAAACGGCCCGATCTCGATCCGCCGCCCCGGCACCACCTCAAACAGCTTTGCCACCTCCAGCAGTCCGGCTTCTTCCAGCCGTTTCTTCACCAGCGCCAGCGTGAACCGCGTGCCATAAATCGGCACGTTCAGGTCCCGCAAAATGTACGATAGCGCCCCGATGTGATCTTCATGCCCGTGCGTCAACACAATCGCGCGCACGTGCTCCCGGTTCTGTTTCAAATACGTGGTGTCCGGAATCACCAGGTCCACGCCCAGCAATTCCGACTCCGGGAACATCATTCCCGCATCAATCACGATGATGTCGTCGCCATAGCGCAACACCATCATGTTCATTCCGAATTCGCCAAGTCCCCCAAGGGGAATGGCCGTCAACGTCTGATTAGTCTTGCTCAAGTATGATTTTTCTCCATCTTCCAACCTTAAATCGTATCACATTAACCCCATGCGTCCCTCTGGCGCCAAGTGGGACGCCTACGAATTCATCCTTCTAATCGCCGCCCACTCCGAACGCCACACCAGCCAAATCAAAGAAGTAAAAGCCGGCCCCAACTACCCCAAATCCTAACCCTCGGCTTTGGTGGCACAGTCACTCTTGACTGTGCTCTTGGGTTCCTCTTGCTCCTGTAGGGCCCGCCTTCCGTGGCGGGCCGCAACTCCACCCACGCCTCTATTTGAGCGGCCGAGCCCCAACTGTTTTGGAGTGCGGCGGCTCGCCGCCGCTTTTACGGCTGAATGCGCGCCAACAAAGGAAACTTCATCTCTCGCGCTTACGCTCTAACGCCACAAATCTGCTTCTCTTCTTCTTGCCTTTCCCTTCTCTGCGAACTCTGTGACCGGGCTCTTTCAACCTGACGCCACAATTCCTCTTCCTTTCCTCTTGGGTTTTCCCACGGAATCCGCCCATCGCGGTACTTGAGGGTGCCCCATCCTTCGCGCAGTTTGCGAAGGGTGGGCTCTTATGCTCCAATGCCACTCCTCTTCTCTTCGCTCTTGGGTTTTCCCACGGAATCCGCCCATCGCGGTACTTGAGGGTGCCCCATCCTTCGCGCAGTTTGCGAAGGGTGGGCTCTTATGTTGTAACGCCTCACCCTCTCTTTTCCTGTCTTCCTCTTATCTGCTTGGGTTCCACCGCTGCGCGCACCAATCGTCATCCCGAGCGGAGCGGCCCGATCTTGTCCTCCGCGCCGTAGTTTGGCGCGTTAGGCCGCGTAGTCGAGGGATCCCTCTTTTGTTTCCCTCTTCTCTGCGTAAATCTTTTACCTTCTTCTATCTCTCTTTCCCCCCAAAAAACAAATGTGCAATGGCCACCAGCACCACCGCCCCCACCGTGGCCGCCGCCAACGAAAGCAAAAACGTATTCTCGTGCACAATCCCCAGCTTCGTGAAAATCCATCCGCCCACCACGGACCCGATCAGTCCCAGCAAAATATCCCCGATGCACCCGAATCCCCGCCCGCGCCCCAATTTCCCCGCCAGCCACCCCGCAATCAATCCCAGAATGATCCACCACAGGAGTCCATGGGGAGCTTGGTTCCACATGCTTCGCAGGTTCCTTTCCACTTCTCTCTGCTGCATCATCATCGCCGCCATCGTTGTCAACATTTTCAGTTTTCCTCCTCTTTTATCCCGCAGCCGGTTCTTGCTGCGTCATGCAATGAATCGTTCCCAAACCCAGCACAAAATCACGGCAGTGTATCCCCACCACCTCGCGCCCCGGAAACACTTTCCCCAACACATCCAGCGCCACCTGGTCATTCGCATCATTGAATGTCGGGGCCAGCACCAGCTTATTCGCAATATAAAAATTCGCATAGCTCGCCGGCAACCTCTGCCCGTCAAAATAAACCGGCCCAGGCATCGGCAATGTTTCCACTTGCAGCGCCCTCCCGTCTTGATCCTTCATGCCCCGAAGCCGCTCCAGATTCTCCTGCAGCGCCTCATAGTTCGCGTCGCGCGTATCCTCTTCCACAATCGTCACCGCCGTCGTCGCGTTCACGAACCGGGTCAGGTCGTCCACATGCCCGTGCGTGTCGTCCCCCGCAATTCCATTCCCCAGCCACAGTACGTGCGTCACTCCCAAATACTCGCGGAACATCGCCTCGTAATCTTCCCGCGCAAATCCCGGGTTCCGCTCCTGCGTCTTGCTCAGTAAACACTCTTCCGTCGTCAGCAGCGTCCCTTTTCCGTTCACATCGATCGACCCGCCCTCCAGCACCACCCGCCGTCCCTTATACTCCGGCAAAAACACGCGCCGCTTCAGCCGCCGGTTCGCCTTCGCCACCACCGCCGCATCCTTCTTATGGTTGGCGTACTTCGCCCACCCATTAAACGCGAAATTGTTGTACGCCACTTCGCCCGCCGCGTTCTTCACGCAAATCGGCCCCGAATCCCGCAGCCACACGCGGTCCGTCGCCACGCGAAAAAACTCCACCGCATCCAGCGCAGCCCCCGCCTTCTTCAAAATCGCCCGCACCCGCGCTTCCGCCTCACGATTCTCCACCAACAAAAACACCCGCTCTACCCGCGTCAAGTGCCGCACAATTTCCGCAAAGGCCCACGGAATTGGCGCAAATTTCCCCGGCCAGTCCGTCAGCTCATGCGGCCACCCCAGCCACGTAGCCTCATGCCCCTCCCACTCCGCCGGCATCCGCCATCCCATCCCCATCCCAGTCATCCCCTTGTGCGTTCGCCACCGACCCCGTCATTCCGAACCGGGTGCCGCAGGTCGGGTGCCCCAGGTTCGATTTTTTACCTGGGTCTTGGGTTTCTCTTCTCCGTAAACTCTGCGTCTTTACGCGCCCTCGCGCTCACAATTCACACTGTCATTCCGAGCGGAGCGGCCCGATCTTCTCCTTCGCGCCGCCTTCTGGCGCGTCGGGCCGCGTAGTCGAGGTACGGTTTTCCATCGCACGTTTCTTGTGCGATGAATCCCTCTTCCGTCTTTCTCTTCTCTGCGAACTCTGATGTCATGACACACGCGCCCCCTGGGGCGAGAGTTGATACTCTCACCCAGAGTCGTTTGGCATCGGCTTGGACAGGAGGCGCAGATGGCAGTGTACATCGGAGTTGATTTGCATGTCCGCAC
>Ga0208189_1000190_pt1 | contig 38836 bp, 28 predicted proteins | sample June2015DPH_10_5_FD_184702 | JGI IMG/M metagenome (GOLD analysis project Ga0208189, IMG submission 184702) | Peatland microbial communities from SPRUCE experiment site at the Marcell Experimental Forest, Minnesota, USA - June2015DPH_10_40... | ecosystem: Environmental > Terrestrial > Soil >... | reverse complement strand
GACGAAGCTGGCCAGCTATGGGATGACGATGGCGAGCTTGCAGTCGATGCTGCGGCTGGAGAACACGAACCTGGCGCGGGGCCAGGTGACAGACGGCAAGGTGAGCGCGGACATTGTAGTGAACGGGCAGATATCGCACGCGGCGGACTACCAGCCGCTGATTGTGGGCTACCACAACGGCCAGGCGGTGCGGCTGTCGGACGTGGCCGATGTGGTGGACTCGGTGCAGAACCTCCGCGCGGGCGGCTACCTGAACGGCAAGCGGGCGGTGGTGCTGCAGGTGTTCCGGCAGCCCAACGCCAACATTATCGACACGGTGCAGCGCATCTACGCGCAGTTGCCGTCGCTGGAGGCGTCGATTCCAACGGGGATCAACACCACGGTGGTGATGGACCGGACGACGACGATCCGGGCGTCGGTGAACAATGTGGAACGGACGCTGCTGATCTCGATCGGACTGGTGATCGTGGTGGTGTTCGTATTTCTGCGCAGCCCGCGGGCGACGCTGATTCCGGCGGTGGCGGTGCCGACGTCGCTGGTGGGGACGTTTGCGGTGATGTACCTGTGCGGCTACAGCCTGGACAACCTGTCGCTGATGGCGCTGACCATCTCGACGGGGTTTGTGGTGGACGACGCGATCGTGGTGATGGAGAACATCACGCGGCACATTGAGGACGGGATGGAGCCGTTTGCGGCGACGCTGCGCGGGGCCAAGGAGATTGGATTTACGGTGATGACGATCAGCATGTCGCTGATCGCGGTCTTCATTCCGCTGCTGTTGATGGGAGGGATTGTGGGGCGGCTGTTCCGCGAGTTCGCGGTGACGCTGTCGACGGCGATTGTGGTGTCGATGGTGATCAGCCTGACCACGACGCCGATGATGTGCGCGCACCTGCTGAAGAGCGAGAAGGAGCAGAAGCACGGACCAATGTACAAGGCGTCGGAGAGGGTCTTTCAGTGGAGCCTGGGGCTTTACAGGAAGAGCCTGCGCTGGGTGCTGGAGAACCCGGGGCTGATTCTGACGGTGCTGATGCTGATCATCGCGCTGAACGTGGTGATTGCGTACAAGATCCCCAAGGGGTTCTTCCCGCAGCAGGACACGGGCTCGCTGGGGGGCCAGATGCGGGGGCCGCAGGACGCATCGTACCCGGCGATGAACGCTGCGCTGCAGAAGATCCAGAGTACGATCAAGAACGACCCGGCGGTGCAGAACGTGGTTGGGTTCACGGGCGGGGGTACGACCAACACGGGTGGCTTCTTTGTGATCCTGAAACCTCTGGAGCAGAGGAAGATCAGCGCGGCGGAGGTGATCAACCGTCTGCGCCGGCCGTTGAGCCAGATCACGGGCGCGTCGACGTTTCTGCAGGCGTCGCAGGACATCCGGGTGGGCGGGCGCGGCTCGAACGCGATGTACCAGTACACGATCCAGTCGGACAACATAGACGATTTGCAGGTGTGGGGGCCGATTCTGCTGGATAAGATCACGCGGCTGCCGGGCTTTCAGGACGTGAGCAGCGACCAACAGAACGGGGGGCTGGACCAGCGGCTGACCTACGACCGGATCACGGCGGCGAGGCTTGGGCAGACGGCGAGTTCGCTGGATTCGGCGCTGTATTCGGAGTTCGGCCAGTCGGAGGTGTCGCTGATTTATACGCAGCTGAACCAGTACTACGTGGTGCTGGAGGTTGCGCCGCAGTACTGGGCGACGCCGGATGGGCTGAAGGACGTGTACCTGCATCCTTCGGCGAAGAACTCGACGGTGAGCGGGAACTCGCCGCTGTTCAGCCTGGCCAAGGTGCAGGCCAATACGACCCCGCTGTCGCTGAACCACACGGGGCTGTTTCCGTCGGTGACGGTGTCGTTCAACCTGGCGTCGAACATGTCTCTGAGCGACGCGACGTTGGCCATCGGCCAGATGCAGCAGAGGCTGAACGTTCCCGATACGGTGCGCTGCTTCTTCGCGGGCACGGTGCAGGCGTACCAACAGTCGCTGAGCAGCGAGCCGATGCTGATTGTGACGGCGCTGGGCGCGGTGTTCATCGTGCTGGGGATTCTGTACGAGAGCCTGGTGCACCCGCTGACGATCATTTCGACGCTGCCCTCGGCCAGCGTGGGCGCGATGCTGGCGCTGATGATCTTCCACCAGGACCTGAATGTGATCTCGATCATCGGCATCATACTGCTGATCGGGATTGTGAAGAAGAACGCGATCATGATGATTGACTTTGCGCTGCAGGCGGAGCGGGAGCGGGGGATGGACCCGGAGGCGGCGATCTTCGAGGCGTGCATGCTGCGCTTCCGGCCGATCATGATGACGACCATGGCGGCGCTGTTTGGCGCGCTTCCGCTGGCCTTCGGGACGGGGACGGGATCGGAGCTGCGGCGTCCGCTGGGAATCACGATCGTGGGCGGGCTGGTGATGAGCCAGATGCTGACGCTGTATACCACCCCGGTGGTGTACCTGACGTTCGACCGGATCCGGTTGTGGGTTGCGGCGCGGCGACACCCGGGGTTGGATTCCGCGGGAGGGCCGATTGCGGCGACTTCGGATTAGACTGAACGTATTAATGGAAGAAGCTGGATGGCTTGGTGGAAGTAAAACTATGAGCAGAATGATTCTTGGCGCAGCAATGCTATTTGCAATTATCGTATCGTGCCCCAGTGATGCAGCGTATGCGCAGGATCCGCAGTGCGCTCTCGCTCCATCACCCAAGCACTCCCCGAATCCGTTTGTAGCAGCAGGCAACAGTTGGCAACTTCTTGCTGGAGATGAAGAGCCAAAGAACGATTTGGTTGCGCCCGATGTTCGCGCAGCACGAAACGCTTACTGGGCAAAGGCGATGCAGATGTATAAAACAGCACCAGGAACTGGGGTTGTAGTAGGAGGAGGGTCATATTTTGCCGATGCGCCGGAGATCGATCCTGCTCTGGGAACAATCTTCGCAGTTGTACAGTTCCAGTCCTTCGAGGTGTTCGACGCTAGCAAAGGTGAGTACCTGCCTTATACGGAGATGTACTTCAAAATCGAGCGAGTTGTAGCTTCGCCTTCGACTCAGGCTTTTAGCGAAGGTGAGCTTCTGTCAATGGATATTCCCGGAGGGCGACTTAGAACGCCAACGGGAGAGATTCGAACGATAGGGGTCTATCCGATGTCCCATTACTTTCAGGTAGGCAATACTTATCTGGTTCAACTAAGGCCCTCAGTCGCCGGGACTTTTTCAGCATCCAAGCGATGGAAAGTCGCGAATGGAATCCTGGTCCCGGACACCGACCAAGAGATCTCAAGATCGAAAAAGGGTGGGTCAGCGTTACAGGGACGCAGCGTTGATGACGCGAGCGCCTTCATTCGTCAGGCTGTGGAGGGCCAGCATGCACACTAAGAGCCCCCTCCTACGCCTTCTCACGCTTTCATTCTCCTCCGCACTGGTGGCCCTGCTTCTGACGGGATGCCTGGTGGGGCCGAAGTACCAGAAGCCGCCGGCGATGACGCAGGCGCCTCCGGCGGCGTACAAGGAAACGCCGGGCGCGGCAGGGCCGGGGGGCGGGGCGCAAGCCAACGCGACGGCGACCAACGCGACGGCGCCGGCTCAGGCGGCGGATGCGGGGGAGTGGAAGGTGGCCCAGCCGCAGGACGCGATGCTGAAGGGCAAGTGGTGGGAGATATACAAGGACGACGAGCTGAACGCTCTGGAAGAGAAGCTCAACATCGACAACCAGACGATCAAGGTGTACTTCGCGAACTTCATGGAGGCGCGGACGCTGGTGGCGGAGGCTCGCTCGCAGCTGTATCCCACGGTGACCGCGGGGCCGAACTATACGCGCTCCCGTGCGTCGGCCAATCAGACCAATACGCCTTCGGCAGCGACGGGCAGAACGACGTCACTGGGCTCACTGGGACTAGATGCGTCGTGGGAGCCGGACCTGTGGGGACGGGTGCGCAACCAGATCCGCGCCCAGCAGTACAACGCGCAGGTGAGCGCGGCGGACCTGGAGAATGTGCGGCTGAGCGAGCAGGCCAGCCTGGCGGAGTATTTCTTCGAGATTCGCGGACAGGACGCGCTGATGGATGTCTACCGGCAGACGGTGGCGGACGACCAGAAGGCGCTGGACCTGACGCGGTCAGAGTACGAGACCGGAGTGGGCGACGAGATCTCGGTGGTGGAGGCGCAGAACACGCTGCAAAACGCGCAATCGACGCTGACCAGCCTGGGCGTGGCGCGGGCGCAGTATGAGCACGCGATCGCGGTGCTGACGGGGAGCGACCCATCGGCGTTCTCGATTGCGGCGAAGGCGCTGAGCGCGTCGCCACCGGCGGTGCCGATCGGCGTGCCGTCGCAGTTGCTGGAGCGCAGACCGGACATTGCGGCCTCGGAGCGGACGATGGCCGAGGCGAATGCGGAGATTGGAGTTGCGCAGTCGGCTTTCTATCCAAACCTTACCCTGACGACGGACGGCGGTTTCGAGAGCGCTACCTTCAAACATCTCTTCGATATTTCCAGCCGGTTCTGGTCGCTGGGAGGTTCGGCATCGGAGACGCTCTTCGACGCCGGGCTGCGGCGGGCGGCGGTGCGCCAGTACACGGCGATCTACGATGCAGACGTGGCAGGCTACCGGCAGACGGTGCTGACCGCCTTCCAGCAGGTGGAGGACGCGCTGGCGGCGGAGCGCATCCTGTCGCAGCAGATTGGACAGCAGGAGCAGGCGGCGCAGTCGGCGCAGAAGTTTGTCGATCTGGAGACGGCGCGATACGAGACCGGGGTGGACCCCTACATCGACGTGGTGACGGCGCAGGGGACGCTGCTGGCGGACCGGCAGACGCTGGCTACGCTGCACACCCAGGAGATGACCGCGTCGGTGCAACTGATCGAGGCGCTGGGCGGAGGATGGGACAGCACGCAACTGGCGACGCCGGAACAGGTGTCGAAGAAGCTGGGGGCGGGGGAGATAGAGATTCAGAGGTGAGGGGTCCCATATCCCGGGGGCTAAAGCCCCAATATTGTTGCCGGTTTTTATTGTCCGGGCTGAAGCCCGGACCTATCTCAGAGGCACGAACAAAGGCAGAGACTCGCCGCTCGCAGGATTCCCTCAGGGGCTAAAGCCCCGTTGATCAATGGCTGCTTGCGGCACGGCTGAAGCCGTGCCCTTAAGCAAGACAAATACGGAGATTCTGGCGTCGCCAGAATGACGATTCTTTGAGGGATTCTCCAGAATGACGACTTTCTCGGACTACGCCAGAATGACCACGTTGCAGGCGGGTCGAGGAAGACGGTCGTTCGCTACCGCGAACGATACCCCACCCTGCCGCGCGAAAAACTGCGCGGCGAGGATGGGGCACCCGAATCGTTGCGGCGGAGGGATCAGCCTTCCGCAGGGCCGGTGAGGTGCGCGGGCAGGAAGCTGGCGATGCCGTTGGCGACGGCGACGGGTTTGGGCGTGAACTCGATCTTTGCCGGCTTCAGGCCGTCGCGGGAGGCGGTGACGGTGATGGGGCCGGGGGCGGGGTCGGTGGCGCGAATGAGGGTGGAGCGGACGGCGACGCGGTTGATGCCGCACTCGGTGTTGAGGTACGTGTTGTTGGTGGAATCGAGGATGCCGCTGTTGTATCCGCCGCGCCAGATGGCGGGGCCGGTGCAGGTGAAGTCGACGCGGGCGTAGTCGGTGGGGCAACGGACGCCCTTGGCGTCGACGACCTCGAAGTCGATGAGGGCGATGTCTTCGCCATCGGCCTGGAGGCCGTGCGGGCCGAGGATGGAGGTGAGGCGGATGGCTGCCGCCGGGCCTGCCGTGGTTATCTCCTGCTGGGCGACGATCTTGTCTGCGTTGCGGCCGATGGCCTTGATGCTGCCGGGAGCGAAGGCGACCGCGGGGAAGGCGAAGATCCAGTTGTTGTCGGGCCTGGAGTTGACGCCGAGGGACTTGCCGTTGACGAAGAGCTCGACCGAGCCGGTGTTGGCGATGACGTAGACGGTCTTGACGGTCGCGGAGCCATCGGGCTGGGTGGCGGGGTAGGTCCAGTGGCCAAGGATGTGCAGGTCGGGCTGGGGGTTCTGGATGACGCGATAGGCGAAGTAGATCTGCTTGGGCAGGCGCATGGCGTCCACCTTGCCGCTGACGCGGCAGACCTCGGTGGACTGCTGGCGGCCGTCGGCGTCCTCGTCGGTGAAGTAGATGGAGCAGTAGGCGGACCAGCGGGAGTGGGCGGGATCGGGGTTGGAGATGCGGTTGATCCAGTAGGAGTAGTACTGCTTGATGCCGTCGAGGGCGAAGTCCTCCGAGTTGTAGAGGAAGCCGTCGCGCTTCCAGGTGTCGTTGGGGCCCTTCTTGGCCTTGTAGAAGGGCGGGGAGAAGGCGTCCCACATGCGGCGCGAGCCCTCGTTGCGGAAGTCCTCGGTCTCGATGATGGGTGCGCGGTCGCGACGCTGGGCGGAGTAGGCGCGGAACATGGGGTTGGTGGCGGACAGGTTCTCCACGCCGGTGTCCTGGGCCATCATGACGCCGTAGAACTCTGCGATGGGGGTGGTGGCTGTGTTGGTCTTGTTGTCGTCGTTGCCGCGCGCGCCCATGGCGCGACCGCCGTCGGGGTCCCACTGCTTGCGCAGATCGACCATCTGCTGCATCTGGTCGGGGGTGACGACGGTGTTGCCGGCCTCCCAGAAGAAGATGCCGGGGTTGTTGCGGAAGGTGATGATGGTGTCGCGCATGACCTCGATGCGCTGGTCCCACTGGCGGCCCGTGACATCGCGCTCCTTGTCGCCGGCGGGACAGACCTGGACGATGCCGTAGCGGGTGTAGCTGTCGGCGTCGACCTTCTGCGGCGCGACGTGCATCCATCGCATGTAGTTGCCGTGGCAGTCTCGGATGAGCTTGGCGGTGTAGTCGTGCATCCAGACGGGGTAGCCCGCGCCGACCGCGGCCCACTCGTCGGCGGATCGCTCGGAGAATCCCTTGAGGTAGACGAACTTTTCGTTGATGTAGAGGCCGCCGGTGCCCGCGCCGCCCTTGAACTCGGCCTTGCGGAATCCGGTCTCGATGCGGTTTATATCGACGACCTTATTGCCGACTTTGAGGATGGTGTAGACATCGTAGAGGTAGGGGTCTTCGACGCTCCAGAAGCGGGCGTTGGCGAGCGGGCCGGAGGCGGAGAGGACGGACTTCTCTCCGTCAACCATGTCGAGCGGGTCGCCGTCGAACTGGGCGCGGACGCGGCCGTTGAAGTCGACGATGACGGCGGAGAGGCCGACGGTGGCGCGGTCGCCGGAGGTGTTGTGGACCTCGGCGTCGACGGTGATGTCGGCGGTTTTTTTGGCGATGTTGAAGTTGTTGGCGTGGATGTAGACGCCCTGGCTCTCCAGGCCATAGTAGAGCGGGAGGGTCTGGTGGATGGGGCCGGTGACGTGCAGCCAGACGGAGCGGTTGATGCCTCCGTGGTTGGGGTTGAAGTCGTTGGCGTTCCACTCGAAGCCGGTGGGGACGCAGTCGGTTCCGTCGGCGTTCTTTGGGTTGGCGGCGCAGAAGGCGCGCTCGCGGTAGTTGCCGGAGTTGTCCACCTTGACGGCGAGGACGTTCTCCTGGCCGGCGGGCGCGAGGGCGTCGGTGATGTCGATGCCATAGGCGGTGACGCCGTTCTCGTAGAGGCCGACCGGATGGCCGTTGAGGAAGATGTCGCCGGCCTGGCGCATGCCCTCGAACTCGATGAAGACGCGATGGCCCGCGGGCAGGGCAGGGAGCTTGAAGTGCTTGCGATACCAGGAGAGCCCCTTGTAGGTGCCGCGGTCGCCGCCGCCGTGGGAGATGAGCATGCGGAAGCTGTCCACGTCGTTGAAGCTGTGCGGGGTGGCGACGGAGGTCCAGGCGGAGTCGTCGAAGCCCGGCGCTGAGGCGTCGCCGGGGACCTCTTCCAGAATCAGCTTGCCTTGTTGTGGATCCCAGCGATTTCCGCCGATGAACTTCCAGTCGAGGTTGAAGTTCAGCGTGGTGCGCGGAGATTGCGGCGGCGTGTAGGCGGCGGGCGCGGCAAAGGCGGGATACGCGCGGCCCAGAACGACCGGAAGTCCCAGGGCGAGGAAACCGGAGGCGCCGACAAATTCGCGGCGGGTTACTTTTCGGGGTGACATGGATTGGGCTGCCTTTCAGTGGCTGGAATGGGATGGAGACAGAGGTCGAGCGGGCGCAGGAGCGGCGCGGCGTAATCACGATACTGCATGGACGGATGAAGAGTCCATCTGGACGCGTGGGTGCGTCAGGCGGCGCCGCAGCCGTGGTTGTAGACCTCGGACTTGCTCCACTGGGCGTCGGTGGCGAAGATGATGCAGGCTGAGCCGGTGTCGGTATTGAGGCGCCAGGTGATGTCTCCCTGGCGGTAGAGCTGATACTTTCCCGTGCCCGCGAAGACCATGCCGTTGGGCGGATTGCGGGGGATGGAGTCGGAGGGCGGCGGCGTGAGCGCGGAACCGGCGGCGGGGGCGGCGGATGAGTTGAGGGCGGCGGGCGCGGGCTGGGAGTTCTGGTCTGCGCCAGACGTTGCCGGGGCCTGAGGCGCGGACTTGCCGGGGGCCTGGTTGCGCACGGCGACTGCGCCGCTGTTCAAGGCGCGCGTTCTGGACCTGTGGCTGAGCCAAACGGCGCCAAAGATGACCACGAACACGATCATGAGAATCCAGAAGATCTGCTTCATGCCCTCTCCTTGCGCCGGGGGACGGAGTGGCCCGGCGCATGGCCTCCGGTCTTCTATTCTGAGGCTGGGGCGATTGCGCCGTCGAGGCAAAAACGGCGGGGGATACGAATTGCGTACCTCTGTTGGTTCCCCGGGGGGTCTGTGTACCCCACCCTGCCGCACGATGAAACCGAGCGTCGAGGATGGGGCACCCGGAGTTCGGGGCACCCGACTTTGCGGGCGTATCATCGTAGAGTGCCGAAATACTCCATCGTGGTTCCATTCCACAACGAAGAAGAGAACGTGACTGCGCTCTACGACCGGGTGAAGCTGGTGATGGAGCACGTGGGCAGCTCGTTTGAGATGGTGTTTGTGGACGATGGGTCGAGCGACCGGACGTACCGATTGCTGGAGGAGATAGCGGCGGTGGACAGCCGGGTGCTGGTGATCAAGCTGCGGCGCAACTTCGGGCAGACGTCGGCTCTGGCGGCGGGGTTTGACCACGCGCAGGGCGAGATGCTGATCTCGATGGACGGCGACCTGCAGCACGCGCCGGAGGAGATTCCCAACTTTCTGGCGAAGCTGGAGGAGGGGTACGACGTGGTGAGCGGATGGCGGACGCAGCGCGCGGACAACCTGCTGCTGCGGCGGATTCCGTCGCACTGTGCCAACTGGATGGTGGCGCGGCTGTCGGGGGTGGGCATCCACGACTTCGGGACGACGTTCAAGGCGTACCGGAGGGAGGTGATTCACAACATACCGCTGTACGGCGAGATGCACAGGTTCATTCCTGCGCTGGCGAGCTGGTACGGGGCGAGCATCTGCGAGGTGCCGATCTCGAACCCGCGGCGGCAGCACGGACAGAGCCACTACGGGCTGTCGCGGACAGTAGGGGTCTTCTTCGACCTGCTGACCATCCGGTTCCTGCTGCGCTACATGACGCGGCCGCTGCACTTCTTCGGGACGATCGGCGCGCTGGCCATGCTGGCTGGCGGCGGACTGGCGGCGTGGCTGCTGGCGCTGAAGCTGACGACCGGGCACAGCGTGATGCTGGCGCATGGGCCGATCTTCGTGATTGCGGGAGTGCTGATCCTGGCGGGGATCCAGATGCTGGGGATCGGGCTGCTGGGGGAGTTGCAGGTGCGCCACTTCCACACGCCGAGCCACCGCGCTCCATACGCCGTGGACCGGATTGTGCGGCTGAGTTCGAGCGCAGAGAACCAGTTGCGCTAGGGGGGCGGGGCGAACCTTGAATCTCGAACCTGCCGACGTATTATCCTGTTGCTTATGATGCTGAAGGAACTACGCACGGCGGTGCTGGAGGCCAACCTGGAGTTGGTGAAGCGGGGGCTGGTGCTGTACACCTTCGGCAATGCGTCGGGGATCGATCGCGAGCAGGGACTGATCGTCATCAAGCCGTCGGGGGTGGAGTACGACGAGCTGCGGGCGGAGCTGATGGTGGTGACCGACCTGGACGGCAAAGTGGTGGAGGGGACGCTGCGGCCGTCATCGGACCTGGAGACGCACACGCTGCTGTACCGCGAGTTTGCGGCGATTGGCGGGGTGGTGCATACGCACTCGGAGTTTGCCACCAGCTTTGCCCAGGCGGGGATGGAGATTCCAGCGCTGGGGACGACCCACGCGGACACGTTTTACGGGCCTGTGCCATGCACCGCGCCGCTGACCGACGAGGCGGTGGGCGGGCGGTATGTGCATGAGACGGGAGTGGCGATTGTGCGGCGGTTTGCGGCGACGGACCCGCTGGCCGTGCCGGGGTGCCTGGTGGCCGGACATGGGCCGTTTGTGTGGGGCAGGGACGCACAGGAGGCGGCGCACAATGCGGTGATTCTGGAGTACGTGGCGCGCATGGCCTATCGGACGCTGACGCTACAGGCTGAGGCGGATGGGGTGAGCCAGGCGCTGCTGGACCGGCATTACTTCAGGAAACATGGGCCGGGAGCGAGCTACGGGCAGGGCGGGTGAGCAATTTTTTGCGGGATGATTCATGTTCCGCGGTGAGTGAACCCATATCCCGGGGGCTAAAGCCCCAATGTTTTGCCGGTTATATTGTCCGGGCTGAAGCCCGGACCTATCTCAGAGGCAAGAAAAAAGACTGAGGTTCGTCGCGCACAAGATTTCCTCTGCGCCAGAATGAGGCGTAAATGTTGCCGCGAGATTTAATGGTTTGCTTATGGGTTGATTGTGTAGAGTACTGACGGCAGCAAAATCACACAGATTGCGTCGCAGGATGCAGGGAGCCGTACCCAGCGCAAGGACGCTTTGCGTGAGGTCTCTCAGGCGGAAGGTCTCTCAAGCGGGAGCGGGAGGCGATGTGTATTTGTGTGGGCCAAGTTCAAAACAGGTGATAGGGCGATGCGTTCAATGTGGCTGAAGGTGTCTGTGGCGTTGTTGATTGGGGTGGTGGCGGGCTGTCCGCCGATGGTTGGAATGAGGGCGATGGCGCAGGCGCCGCTGCCGGCGATGATAATAGCGCCGGATGTGGCGAGCGCACCGATCAGCGCTGAATCGGCCCGCATTGCGGCGCTGGAGAAGCAGGTGGCGGCGCAGACGGCGGCGATCGCCACGGCGCAGACCTCGGGCGACAACGCGTGGATGCTGACCTCGGCGGCGCTGGTGCTGCTGATGACGGGCCCGGGGCTGGCGCTGTTCTACGGCGGACTGGTGCGCAAAAAGAACGTGCTGGGCACCATGATGCAGAGCTTCGCCATGATGGCGGTGATCACGCTGCTGTGGGCGGTGGTGAGCTACTCGCTGGCCTTCGGCAGCGGGAACGCGTTTATCGGCGGGCTGCACAATATGTTTCTGAAAGGGGTGGGGCTGGAGCCGAGCTCGTATGCGCCGACCATTCCGCTGCAGACGTTCATGGTGTATCAGCTGATGTTCGCGATCATTACGCCGGCTCTGATTACGGGCGCGTTTGCCGAGCGGATGAAGTTCTCGGCGATGCTGGTGTTCATGGTGCTGTGGGCGATTGTGGTCTATAGTCCGATGGCGCACATGGTATGGGGCGTAGGCGGGCTGCTGAACGCGGGCACGGGAAGGTTTCCGTGCATGGACTTTGCCGGGGGAACGGTGGTGCATGTGACGTCGGGGGTATCGGCGCTGATGACGGCGCTTTATCTGGGCAAGAGAATTGGCTACCCGAAGGAGGCGATGCAGCCGCACTCCGTGGTGCTGAGCTTTATCGGGGCGTGCCTGCTGTGGGTGGGGTGGTTCGGGTTCAACGCGGGATCGGCGCTGGCCGCGGGGACGCTGGCGACTTCGGCGTTTGTGGCGACGCACTTTGGCGCGGCGGCGGCGGCGATTGGATGGAGCGCGGCGGAGTGGATCCGCAACGGCAAGCCATCGGCGCTGGGCGCGATCTCGGGCTGCGTGGCGGGGCTGGTGGCGATTACGCCGGCGTCGGGGTTTGTGTCGCCGATGGCGGCGATTGCGATTGGATTGATCGCCGGCGCGTGCTGCTTCTTCATGGTGGTGACGGTGAAGTCGTGGTTCGGGTATGACGATTCGCTGGATGCGTTCGGCGTGCACGGCGCGGGCGGAACGATTGGCGCGCTGCTGACGGGGCTGTTTGCGCGCAGCGCGATCAACCCGGTCTTCGGCGCGGGCAAGGTGACCGGCGTGCTGGAGGGCAACACGCACCAGATCCTGAACCAGGCGATGGGCGTGGGGATTGCCTGGGGGTTGGCGATAGTGGGCACACTGGTGATTCTGTTCGTCGTGGACAAGACGATTGGACTGCGCGTGAGCGCGGCCGAAGAGAGGGAAGGCCTGGATCTGTCGCAACATGGGGAGGAAGGCTACGAATGGGCGCATTGATCCGTGTGTATTGACGCTGGTTCCCACCCATTCCGCAGAGAACGCGGAATGGATGGGGCACCCGCTGACACGGGCCGGACGATGCAGTTTTTTGGGAGGGGTGTACTCCTGGGTACAGGAGTACGCCTCTTTCTTCGCCGGGGGGTGGCAGCGGTAACCGGGCGTGGAGTACTATGCTAGAGCTTGCCTGAATGCAAGCGAGCGAGAGGATGAATTAAATGCAGAAGATCGAAGCAGTGATCCAGCCGTCGAAGCTGGATGCAGTGAAGGACGCGCTGGTGGAGATTGGCGTGCAGGGAATGACGATTCTGGAGGCGCGCGGACACGGGCGGCAGAAGGGGCACACGGAGTTCTACCGCGGACGCGAGTACTCGGTGGACCTGCTGCCCAAGGTGAAGCTGGAGATGGTGGTTCCGGACGGGATGGTGGAGAAGGCGGTGCAGACGATCCTGACGACGGCGCGCACGGGAACGATCGGGGACGGCAAGATCTTCGTGTCGAAGATGGACGAGGCGATCCGCATCCGGAACGACGAGCGGGGCGAGATCGCGCTGTAGGGGGCGCGACCTTCGGCGGCTGACTAGGCTGCGGAAGATTGCGGTTGGGATGAACGGCTGACCTCAGCGGCTCAAGCCGCGTTGCAAGTGCGGCGTTTTGCGGCACGGGTGAACCCGTGCCTTTAAACAAAACAAATACAGGGGTCCTTCGCTGCGCTTGGCGCGAGTTCGCGCCAAACTCCGCTCAGGATGACAGCGTTAATAGGTAAGTCGAGGAAGACGGTCGTTCGCTACCGCGAACGATACCCCACCCTGCCGCGCGATGAAACAGCGCGTCGAGGATGGGGCACCCGACTGGCAGGCTGTATGCTGTAGTTAATACCTATCCATACAGCGATGAACCAAGACGAGACCACAAGCGAGGGGTTGAGCGGGCAGTACCAGCGGCGGATGCTGGAGATTCGCGGCGCGTTTGCCACCGGAGCGAGCGGGACGGTGACGGTGGCTGCACGGGCGGCGGCGGTGGACGAGCTGATTGTGGGGCTGTGGACGCAGGCGGTGGAGCAGACGCCGGTGCTGGGGAAGGGGATTGCCGTGCTGGCGGTGGGAGGGTATGGGCGGCGGGAGCTGTTTCCCTACTCGGATGTGGACCTGCTGTACCTGCTGGATGGGAAGGTTTCGGAGGCGGAGATCAAGCATCCGCTGCGGCGGATCAGCCAGCAGCTTTGGGACTGCGGGATTCGCCTCGCGCCGGCGACGCGGCGGCGCAGCGAGGCGGAGCGTTTCGACGCGGAGAACGCGGAGTTTACCATCGCGCTGCTGGACCACAGGCTGCTGGCGGGAGACGCGGAGGTGTACCGGAGGCTGGCGGAGGTTGGTTTTCCCAAGATGCTGGAGCGGGAGAACAAGGCGCTGGCCGCGGGACTGGTGAAGCTGACCGACGAACGGCACGCCAAGTATGGAGATACACCGTTCCACCTGGAGCCGAGCATCAAGGACTGTCCGGGCGGGCTGCGCGACGTGCATGTGTGCGCATGGCTCGAGCGGCTGGAGGGGGTGGGGCGGGGAACAAAGACGGCGGGAGCGGAGAATGCGAGCGGGGGGTTGGCGAGCGACCGCGAGGAGTTTCGCCAGGCGGTGGAGTTTCTGTTCACGGTGCGCTGTTTTCTGCACTACCGGCACGACCGGGACGACAATACGCTGGACTGGCAGGCCCAGGACGCGGCGGCGGCCGCGGCCATCGGATTGGGGCAGCGACGGTTGCAATGGGCGGAGCCGGGTGCAATGGAGGACGGGGTGGAAGCGGCGTACTGGATGCGGAGCTACTTCCGCCACGCGCGCAGCGTGGAGCGCTGCCTGACCCAGATGCTGGACGGGGCCGCGGGAAGTCCGCTGGCGGGACGCTGGAAGGCCACCGCCAAAGCTGCCTTTGCCAAAGGGCGGCGCGGCGCCCAGCCTGCCGTGGCGGGCTTCCGGGTGGTGGGCGGGCGGCTGGTGCTGGATGGAGTGAGCGATGCGGTGGGCGATCCGGCGGTGGACCCGGACGTGGTGCTGCAACTGTTTGCGGCGATGGCGCGGACGGGATACGGGCTGGAGCGCGGGAGCGAGCAGAGGATCACGCAGGGGCTGCCGCTGCTGTCGGCGCACCTGGAGGAGGGGCCGTCGCTGTGGCGGCACATGCAGGAGATTCTGCAGGGGTTCTTCGCGGGCAAGGCGCTGCGCATGATGCATACGCTGGGGATCCTGGAGCTGCTGATTCCGGAGTTCCACGGCATCGACGCGCTGGTGATCCGCGACGCCTACCACCGCTATACGGTGGATGAGCACACGCTGGTGGTGATCGACACGCTGCACGGGCTGGAGCAGCCGCAGACCGGGCAGATGAGCGTGTGGGCGGGACGGTTCGGCGGGATCCTGCGCGATGTGCAGCACCCGGCGCTGCTGTTCCTGGCGGCGCTGCTGCACGATACGGGCAAGGGACGAAGCACGGACAACCACGCGCTGGAGAGCGCGCGGATGGCGGAGAATGTGGCGGGGCGGCTGGCGCTGGACGCATACGAGAGCGAGCTGATGCTGGGGCTGATCCGCAACCACCTGGAGATGAGCGCCGCGCTGCGCAGAGATATTTTCGATCTGGATACGGTGCGGGCGTTCGCGGCGAAGGTACAGACGCTGGAGGCGCTGCGCATGTTGACGCTGTTTACCTACGCGGACATCCAGGCGGTGCATCCCGACGCGCTGACGCCGTGGAAGGCGGAGAACCTGTGGCGGCTGTACCTGGCGACGGCGAGCTATCTGGACCGCAGCGTGGACGATGAGCGGGTGGGGGCGCGGATCGGCAAGGAGCTGGTGAACCGCGTGGTGGCGCTGCTGCCGGGAAGGCGCGCCGAGGTGGAGGCGTTCCTGGAGGGGTTCCCGGAGCGGTATCTGCGGACGAGAACTCCGGAGCAGGTGCGGATGCACTTCGATATGGCGGAACGGTTCAGCGAGGACCCGGTGCAGATCGAGTTTCGCCATGCCGCGGCGAGCAGCGAGATCACGCTGCTGGCGCGCGACCGGCCGCTGCTGTTTGCCGATATGGCGGGAACGCTGGCGGCGTGGGGGATGAACATCGTTACGGCGGACGCGTTCGGCAACCTGCGGGGGATAGTGGTGGACAACTTCCGGTTCACGGACACCTTTCGCACGCTGGAGATGAATGCGTCGGAGCACGCGGTGTTTGTGGCCAGCGTACACGATGTGATGGCGGGCAAGACGGCGGTAGAGAAGCTGCTGGCCGGGCGGCGGCGCGGGCGGAGAAAACTGCCCAAGGTGGCGGTGGAGGCGCGGGTGGACTACGACGACGATGTGTCGTCGCACAGCACGCTGCTGCAGGTGGTGGCGCAGGACATTCCCGGGCTGCTGCGGGCGATCAGCCTGGCCCTGGCGGAGCGGGGATGCAATATCGACGTGGCGCTGGTGGACACCGAGGGAGAGACGGCGATCGACGTCTTCTACATCACGCGCGACGGGGCGAAGCTGGACGCGGCCGAACAGAAGGAGCTGAAGCAGGCGCTGCTGGCGGCGATGAAGGCGAATGCGGAGTAGGTGCGGGCTGCCGGTTGTAAATGCGGTGGGATGCGGGTGGCGTGTCCGACCGCGGAGTGAGCTAGATTGCTCATAAATGCGGAATGGGTTGACTGCGAATAAACGCAACGGGTGGCAACCTTTTGACTGCGTGAGCGCATCCCAACGGAAATAGCAGGCAATTTCTCAATTTTCTACTTTGGAATTTGGAAGTTGCTGCCTGCGATTGCTGCGCTCCTGGCCGGATGTTGGCCAAGAGTTCATGCATCCGCGTTTCGTACGTCTATTGGCCCATTATTTTTTATTCGCCAAAAGAGAAACGATCGATATTGCGCACGCGAGTCGCGTGATTTTTTTTTGTGTAAGCACCGGGCCATCCGGCCTAGGTAAGAACAAACGGCCAAACGGCCAAACCTGGAGGTACTGGGACCATGAACAAGATTGAGAAACTTACCCGTTTACTGGCACGCATTGCGCTGGCTGGAGCCTGCGTTATGCCCCTGGCCTCGTTGAATCTTCCGGCACAGAGCGCGCCGGCAGCAAAGACCAGCGGCGCGGTATATAACTCGCGATTCGATTTCGCCACACTCTACTCCTACTTTCAGGCGCATGGCGCGGACACCGATGTGGGCATCTCCTACAACGACATTCGCATCGGCGAATATGCCAGCGGCAGCTACTACTTCAACAAGCGATTTGGCCTGGAAGCGGCCTTTGAGGCGCATCCGGACGGAAACAACGACGGTCTCTTCGATGTAGAGGCGGGGCCGATTGTCCGCGACAATATGAACCACTTCAGCCTGTTCGCGCACGGACTGATCGGCATGGGCGATTTGGCCGGGCCGAATACCAGGGGCTGCTGCAACATCGGATATACCTACCACAATCCCTGGACGTGGGGCGGGCCGTCGCTGACCGCGGGCGGCGGGCTGGACATCAACCTGGCCCGGGTGGTCTCGCTGCGCCTCTTCCAGATCGACTATACCTACAACAATGTGGACTTCGGACCGTATGCCGGAGTCAGAAATGTCTTTCCACTGGGTGGACGCGCGCACCTTCCGGGCCTTCAGGCCAGCGCTGGGCTGGTGTGGCACTTTGGAGACATCACTCCTCCGCCGGCAGTGAGCTATAGCTGCTCGGTGAACACGGCGACGGTGTTTCCGGGCGACCCGGTCACGGTGACGGGCGTGGCGCTGAACCTGAACCCGAAGAGGACGGCGGTCTATAGCTGGACCTCCAGCGGGGGCGCGGTGAACGGAAGCAGCAGCACGGTGGCGGTGAGCAACAAGACAGCCGGAAGTTATACGGTCAATGGCCATGTAACCGAAGGACCGAGGGTTGGACAGTCTGCCGACTGCACGGCATCCTACACGGTGCGGGACTTTGATCCGCCGACGATCGGCTGCTCGGCGAACCCGTCGACGGTGAACCCGGGCGACAACTCGACGATTACGGCGAGCGCGGTGAGCCCGCAGAACCGTCCTCTGACCTACAGCTACAACGCAACAGCCGGATCGATCAGCGGCGTCACACCTTCGGCGATTCTGTCGACGACGGGCGCGGCTGCGGGGCCGATTACGGTGACCTGCGGCGTGGTGGACGACACCGGCAAGCAGGCAACGGCAACGACGACGGTGAGCGTATTGGCGCCTCCGCCACCGCCGCCACCGCCGGCTGCTGCGCTGCCGGTGACCAGTTCGCTGTGCACCACCAGCTTCGAGCGCGACAAGGCGCGGCCGGTTCGCGTGGACAACGAAGCCAAGGCCTGCCTGGATGACGTCACGATGAGTCTGCAGCAGAACCCGAATGCCAAGCTGGCGCTGGTAGGGACGGAAGACGCCAAAGAGGCCCGCCGGTCCAAGGGAAGAGTGGCCGCACAACGCGCCGCCGATACCAAGGACTACCTGGTGACGGACAAGGGCATCGACCCATCGCGGATCATGCTCTACACCGGCACGGGGGATTCCCAGACGGTGACGACGACACTGGTTCCGTTGGGCGCAACGCTGGACCCCACCGGCCTGACGCCAGTGGATGAGAGCAAGGTGAAGGTGGAGAAGCGCAAGCCGATCCAGTAACGGATGGCATCGCACGATCGAAGAGGCTGGCAGGGGGAATGCTCCTGCCAGCCACTTCAGTTTGAGAGGCGGTCGAGCATCGCTCGATTCCCACTCATGCGCTCAGCCACCCCAGCGAGCAAAGACCGCTCGCCGGGGACCTCGGTCGCCGCGCATGAATGGGCACCCGCGGAGAAGCGGTTTATATTATTAAGCAGAGAGATATGACTTCGACCTCAGATCGGAATCTCGGCGAAGGCGGCCCGGCGATAGGGCCTCGGGCGGACGACCGATATTTTTTCGGGGCGCTGGACAGCTCTGCGGGGAACCGGGAGAAGCTGCGCGAGGTGAACTGGGGGGACGAGCAGCCGGAGGGGATTGTGCTGGCGTCGCTGGATGCGGCGATCAACTGGGTGCGGAAGAGTTCGATTTGGCCGATGACGTTCGGGCTGGCGTGCTGCGCCATCGAGATGATGTCGATGGGCGGTGCGCGGTATGATATTGCGCGGTTTGGGGCGGAGGTCTTCCGGCCATCGCCTCGGCAGAGCGACCTGATGATTGTGGCGGGACGGGTGTCGCAGAAGATGGCACCGGTGGTGCGCCGGCTGTACGAGCAGATGCCGGAGCCGAAGTGGGTGATCTCGATGGGGGCGTGCGCCACCTCGGGCGGGGTCTTCAATAACTATGCGGTGGTGCAGGGAGTCAACCAAATTGTCCCGGTGGACATCTATGTTCCTGGGTGCCCGCCGCGGCCCGAGCAACTGCTGTATGCGATTACGTTGCTGCAGGAGAAGATCCAGGCGGAGCGTGGCTCCGTGCGCCGGGTGTTGAATCTGGCGTAGGGAGGGATGGTAGTTTGGCGACCGATTCTATCCGTTACTGGCTGGATGCAGGGTTCGATTTTCCGGTCAGGAAGATGTGCCGCTGCGGTAAAACCGCTCTAATCTAGGTTTTTGGGAGTATTTTGCACTGGACACGGCGGACAACTACGGTAAACTTTGGTTGATCTGATTCCAGCCGAATCAAGTTGTCCAGATTACAGAAGGATAAATGCGAAGAAAGACAGTTCGCGCACCAGCAAGGGATTTCAGTGGAGGAAGTCGAATGGTTTATCATCCGTTTCGCAGTCTTGGCCGGTACGTGCTGGCTGCATGTGCAGTCAGCCTTGTTGCAGCAAGTCTGGTTGCACAGACACCCGTCGCACCCGCCCCCGTATCGGGGTCAAACCCGTCTCGCGTGGACATCTTCACGGGCTTCTCGTACTTAGGATCGTACGGACGGCTACAGCCCGTGGGGGTCAATTACTCCTCCATCACCCTGGGCGCGATCGGCAGCGGTGCGTATTTCTTCAACCGGCATTATGGGGTAGAGGTCATCTATACCAACCACATGGTCAATTACGGCGACCCGAACACAGGGGTGCAGGGAGTGTCCGGCGGCCCGATCGTGCGCCTACCGATGGAGAACTTCACACTGTTTGCGCACGGCCTGGCCGGCTACACCAAGATGGGCGGACAAGACTTCAACCTGCCATCCGGCCGCGAGACCGAGCCGTACACATCGGGCCCCTCGCTGACGGCCGGCGGCGGGATGGATTACGACCTGCCGTTCTTCAGCAACCGCTTCAGCCTTCGTCTGTTCGAGGCGGATTATCGCTATATTCACGCCAATTTCGGTCCGTATGCGGGAATCCCAACGACCGGACCGCTGGGCGGGACTGCCAATGTGAACGCGGTTGAACTGAGCAGCGGCATTGTGACGCACATTGGCCACCTGCTGCCGCCTCCGCCGGTGACCTATAGCTGCTCGATCACTCCTGCGGTTGGCTTCCCGGGCGACCCGATGACGGTGACGGGCGTGGCGTTGAACCTGAACCCGAAGAAGATTGCGGTGTACACCTGGAGCACGGATGGCGGGGTGGTCACTGGGAAACAGAACGTGGCCAACGTGAACACTTCGACCGCGGCACCGGGGACGTACACGGTGCGTGGCCATGTGACGGAGGGGATCAAGCCAGGCCAGTCAGCGGACTGCTCTGCGCAGTTCAGGGTGCGGGCGTACGATCCTCCGACCATCAGCTGCTCGGCGAACCCATCGTCGGTGAACCCGGGCGAGAGCTCGACGATTACGGCGAGCGCGATGAGCCCGCAGAACCGGCCACTGACCTACAGCTACAACGCGACGGCCGGATCAATCAGCGGCATCACACCCTCGGCGACTCTGTCGACGACGGGAGCGGCGCCGGGGCCGATAACCGTGACCTGCGGCGTGCGGGACGACAAGGGACACAACGCGTCGGCGACGACCAGCGTGACGGTGATTGCGCCACCACCACCACCTCCTCCTCCGGCCCCGCTGGCGTCGAGCCTGTGCCCGGTGAGCTTCGAGCGCGATGCCAAGCGCCCGACGCGGGTGGACAACGAAGCCAAGGCCTGCCTTGACGATGTAGCCCTCAGCATGCAGCGCAGCAGCGACGCCAAGCTGGCTCTGGTGGGCAACGAAGACGCCAAGGAGCAAGCGGCTGAGGCCAAGGAAGCAAAGAGGACAGCGAAGCTGAAGCACCATGTAGCCAAGCCGAGCGACGCAGCGGAACGTGCGGTCAACACCAAGGACTACCTGGTGACGGACAAGGGCATCGATCCGACGCGCATCCTGGTGTACACCGGTACCGACGACGGCAAGACGGTGACGACGACGCTGATTCCGGCGGGCGCAGTCAACCCGGTGGCCAGCGACACGGCGGTGGACGAGAGCGCAGTGAAGGCTGTGCCCCGGACAGCGCCGGCGAAGCCGGTGAAGAAGGCAACCAAGGCGGCGGCGAAGTAGCCGCCGGCAACTGAAGAAACAGAAGCACAGAAGGCTGACTGGGTTGGTTCCCAGTCAGCCTTTGTGCTGGGATGGGCGAGGAATGCGGCTGCGGGAGTCTGTATTCTGGAAAGAGTCAGGGAAGGGTTGAACCTATGTTCGACAATCCCCCGGGGGCTAAAGCCCCCGTTGATTTTGACACTTACGGACTTGCTACCCAAGGCTAAAGCCATGGGCTACCAGCCCGTTCCTATCAAAGCAAGGACTGGCTTGGAATTTTTTTGCGACAGGATGGGACAGCAACATTGAATTGCCGACTTCGCCGGATGCACACATTTTGGATTGCCCTGGCCCTGGGTCTGGTTTGCCCGCAGATTCACGCTGTGCCATGGTTTCCGTTTGGACCGGACGGGGGGAGCGCGCGCGCCATTGCGGCGGACCCGCAGGACCATGCGCATCTGTATCTGGGCACGGGCAACGGCTGGGTGTATGAGTCGCGGGACGGCGGCAGGAGCTGGAAACGGCTGGCGCGGATGGACAACCGGGACGATCTTGTGATTAAGAAGATCCTGGTCGATCCCACGGATTCGAAACACCTGGTGACGGCGGCCTATGCGCTGGGGGACCATCCCGACGGCGGGCTGTTTATCAGCAGCGACGGCGGAGTGACTTGGGCGAGCCAGCCGGAGATGCGCGGGCAGTCGATCCGCGCGCTGGCCGCGGCGCCTTCGGACGCGAAGATTCTGGTGGCGGGAACGCTGGAGGGGATCTTCCGCTCACTGGACGGCGGGGCGCACTGGGCGAGGATCAGCCCCGCGGGCAGCAAGGAGATTCACGAGGTTGAGTCGCTGGCGGTGGACCCGACGGCCCCCGATACCATCTATGCGGGCACCTGGCATCTGCCCTGGAAGACAACCGACGGCGGCGCTACCTGGACCAGCATCAAGGATGGGATCATCGAGGACTCGGACGTGTTCTCGATTCTGATCGATCCGAAGCAGCCACTGGTGGTGTATCTGAGCGCGTGCTCGGGGATCTACAAGAGCGTGGACGGGGGAGCGAAGTTTACCGGCGGGGTTGGCGTCAATCGGGCGCAGGGCATTCCGACGACGGCGCGGCGGACCCGCGTGCTGATGCAAGACCCCGACCACCTGGACACGGTCTTCGCGGGGACGACGGAGGGGCTCTATCGCACGGACGATGCAGGAAAGTTCTGGGTGCAGACGACCAGCTCCGACGTGATTGTGAACGACGTGTACGTGGACCCGGCGGACCCGCGCCGCGTGCTGCTGGCGACCGACCGCGAGGGCGTGTTGGCGAGCGACGATGGGGGTGCGAGCTTTCTGCCGTCGAACAGCGGGTTTTCGGAGCGCCAGATTACGGCGTACAGCGGGGACGCGCAGCACCCGGCGACGGTGTATGTGGGGGTGGTGAACGACAAGGAGTCGGGCGGCGTGTTTGTGAGCCATACGGGCGGGCTGAGCTGGACGCAGCTGAGCGGCGGGCTGGATGGGCATGATGTGTTCAGCCTGGGGCAGGCGCCGGATGGATCGATCTTGGCGGGCACGGAGCATGGGATGTACCGGCTGACGGGCGCGGCGTGGCAGCGCATGGGCGACGACACGAAGATTGCAGTGGAGGGCAAGACCGCGGTTGCGGGGGCGAAGACTGCGGCGGCGGGAAAGACTGCGGCGGGGAAGCGGCCGGCGCCGGCGCGGGGCGCGGTTGCGATGAAGAGCTTCGACGCAAGCGTGTATGGATTTGCGGTGACCGGCGAGACGCTGTTTGCGGCGACCTCGCAGGGGTTGCTGCGCAGCGTGTCGAGCGGGTTGACATGGGTGCAGGTGGGGCCGATTGCGATGGACGAATGGCGCTTTGTAGCGGCATCGAAGGCGGTGGTGGCGGTGGCCAGCCTGAACGCCATAGAGATGTCGGCGGACGGCGGCCGGACGTGGCGCGCAGTGGCCCTGCCGACCAAGGGGAGACAGGTTTCGGCGCTGGCGGTGGACGGCGCGGGGAACCTGTGGGTCGCCGATCGGGACGGGGTGTACGAATCGACGAGCAAAGGAGTGAACTGGCAGACTCTGAAGGGCCTGTTTGTGCGCAATGTGAACAGCATCTTCTACGATGCGGCGGCCAACCGGATGCTGCTGAGCTCCAACGGGCCGGAGACGGTGGCCTTCGCGGTCGAGATTGGGTCGATGCAGGTGAGCTGGTGGGACACGGGCTGGAACCTGCGCTTTGTGCGTCCGGTGGGCGACCACCTGGTGGCGGCGACGCTGTTCGACGGCATCGTGGTGCAGCCGCGCATGGTGGATTCCGACGAGCTGGCCAAGCACTGAGGCGCTTCGAAGACCGCGAGCGGGTACGGGGAAACCGATCTAGAATGGGGAGAATGAGTTCACTCTCTTCCAACCCGGAACCCGGAGCGCAGGCGCAGGCGCCGCTGCCAATACAAACGCGGGCGCAGGCGCCAATGCAGGCGCGGCATGGGTTCGAGACCGGCGATGCGCGGCTGCGCGCGATTGCGGCCAAGGTGGAGTCGGGCGAGCGGCTGGGCTTCGACGACGGCGTGGCGCTCTATCGCACGGACGACATTCTGGCCGTGGGCTGGATGGCAAATGCGGTGCGCGAGCGGATGCACGGCGACATTGCCTACTTCAACGTGAACCGGCACATCAACCCGACGAATGTGTGCGTGGCGAGCTGCCGGTTGTGCGCGTTTGGAAGGAAGAAGGGCGCGGCCGGGACCTACACCATGGCGCTGGAAGAGGCGTGGGCGACGGCGGGGACGGGGCTGACTGAGGCGGTGACGGAGTTCCACATTGTGGGCGGGCTGCACGCCGACCTGCCCTTCGAGTACTTCGAGGAGCTGGTGCGCGGGCTGAAGGAACGGTTCCCCAAGGTGCATGTGAAGGCGTTCACCATGGTGGAGGTGGCGTTCTTCGCGAAGCTGTACAAGATGACGATCGAGGAGACGCTGGTGCGGCTGAAGGCGGCGGGGGTGGATTCGCTGCCGGGGGGTGGGGCGGAGATCTTTGCCGACCGCGTGCGGCATATTATCTGCGACCACAAGATCGACGGCAGCGAGTGGCTGGAGACGGCGCGGACGGCGCACCGGATCGGGCTGCGGTCGAATGCGACGATGCTCTACGGGCACGTGGAGAACGACGAGGACAGGGTGGACCACATGCTGCGGCTCCGCGAGCTGCAGGACGAGACGGGCGGGTTCCAGACATTTATTCCGCTGGCGTTCCATCCCGACAACACGGCGCTGGCGCACATTGCGAAGACGACGGGGATGATGGACCTGCGACAGATTGCGGTGGGGCGGCTGCTGCTGGACAATTTTGCGCACATCAAGAGCTACTGGCAGATGGTGTCGCCGGAGATGGCACAGATCTCGCTGCGGTTTGGGGCGGACGATATCGACGGGACGGTGATCGAGGAGAAGATCTACCACGACGCGGGGGCGACGACTCCGCAGGGGATGCGGCGGGCGGACCTGGTGCGGCTGATTACCGAGGCCGGGAGGGTGCCGTTCGAGCGCGACACGATGTATCGCGCGGTGACGCGCAGCGAGGACACGTTTACCGTGGCGGTGTGAAGGGTGGAAGGCGGTGCGAAGGAGCCTCAGTCGAGGTTGAGGGAGGCGGCGCGGTGGAGGATGGAGAGGCGCTTGCATCGGAGGGCGGCGGAGATTGCGCCCTGCTCGGAGTCGAAGGAGCCGTGGTCCTGGCCGTCCCAGCGGAAGCGCCAACAGTCGCCCTCCTGGTAGATCTCGGGCTCCGCGGAGGTGGGTCGCGCGGCCTGCGCAGGTGCGTCCATGAGTGCGTTCATCGTGTCCCTTTCAGTCAATCGGTTGTCTTCCCACTCATGCGATGAGGCCGCATGAATGGGGCACCCGGTTTGAAGGCATATCCCAGGGGCTAAAGCCCACGGATTCGTCCATTGGTCAATGTCCGGGCTAAAGCCCGGACCTATCTCAGAAGCAAGAACAACAAAACAGAAGCTGATTCAGCGCCTTTCTAGCTGCATCCGGAGGTGCTGCCGCAGCTCATGCAGCGGTAGCAGGAGCCGGAGCGGGTCATGATGGAGCCGCAGGTGGCGCAGGAGGGTGCGTCGCCCATGTCGACCATGGCGCGCATGGCGTCGGCGGGGTGGTAGAGCATGCCAGCGCCGGGTGCGCCGGGCACGCCGTAGAGGCCGCGGTCTTCCAGTGCAGTGGGTAGTTGGTAGTGGTTAGTGGGTAGCGGGGCGGAGGGTTCGGGGGCGATGCCGTGGCGGGGCGGAGTGCGGTCATCGTAGCGGCTGCCTGCGCCGTTGTCGAAGATCTCCTCGTCGGAGAGGACGCGGTTGGTGCGCGCCTCGCGCTGGAGGATGGCCTGCGGGCTGGCATCGTCGGCGGCGAGGGTGTCGAGCGGGGCGGAGTGGCGGGGCGATTCGGGCGGGATGCGGGGGGCTGAGGAAGAATTGGTGGAAGAAGCAGATCCCTCCGCTACCACCCCAGCCAGCAAGCTGGCCGGGGGCCCCGGTTCTGCGCTACGGGACGACAACCATTCTGGGGTGGCGCTGGCGTCGGTGCTTTCTATGTTGCCGAGGGTGGGGACTTCATCGGAGACAGCGGCTTCGCTGGCGCTGTCACCATTGGCGGCGGGGTTCATGTTGGCGAAGAGGTCGAGCTGGTGGCCGGAGAGGAAGCGAATCTGGATCCAGCGGAAGATGTAATCCATGATGGATTTGGCGAATCCGATCTCGGGGTTGCCGGTCCAGCCAGAGGGTTCGAAGCGGGTGTGGGCGAACTTCTCGCAGAGCACGCGCAGCGGGACGCCGTGCTGTAGCGAGATGGAGATGGCCGTGGCGAAGCTGTCCATGAGGCCGGAGACGGTGGAACCTTCTTTCGCCATGCGGATGAAGATCTCGCCGGGGTAGCCGTTGGGATAGAGGCCGACGGTGATGTATCCCTCGTGGCCTGCGATGGCGAACTTGTGGGTGACGGAGGCGCGCTCGCCGGGGAGGCGATGGCGGCTGGCGCGCGGCGGGGCCTGGGCGTCGGCGGCGTCGACGTTCTGGGTGGAGGCGTCGAGGACCTGCTTCAATTCGCGGTTGAGCGCGGCGTTGGCTGCCTCCAGCGCGGCGATGCGGTCGGCTGCGGTCAAAAGGTTCTGCTCCGATATGGCGAGCTCGCTGGCGGCGACGGCGCGGGTGCCCTTGCGATCGGCGTCGGTCTGGGCCTGGACGTTGAGGGGCTGCGCGCCCTTGGAGTTGTCGCGGTAGATGGCGATGGCCTTGATTCCCAGCCGCCAGGCCTGCATGTAGGCCTCGGCGATGTCGTCGACGGAGCAGTCCTGGGGCAGGTTGACGGTCTTGGAGATGGCGCCGGAGAGGAAGGGCTGTGTGGCGGCCATCATCTTGATGTGGCCCATGTAGTGGATGGAGCGGGTGCCCTTGGCAGGCTTGAAGGAGCAATCGAAGACGGCGAGGTGCTCCGGCTTGATTCCGGGCGCGCCCTCGATGGTGCCTGTGGCGTCGATGTAGCTGACGATGGCGTTGACCTGGGCCTCGTTGTATCCGAGCTTGATGAGGGCGGAGGGGACGGTGGAGTTGACGATTTTAATCATTCCGCCGCCGACCAGCTTCTTGTACTTGACCAGGGCGAGCTCGGGCTCGACGCCGGTGGTGTCGCAGTCCATCATGAAGCCGATGGTGCCGGTGGGGGCGAGGACAGTGACCTGGGAGTTGCGGAAGCCGTGCTTTTCGCCGTGGGCGAGCGCTCCGTCCCAGGCGTGGCGGCTGGCTGCGATGAGTTGGTCGAGCTGCGGGACGTGGAAGGGCTCGGGCTGGTCTCCCTCGCCGCGGGCGCTGGTGCGCGGGCTGGTGATGGTGGGCTTGCCGATGTTGTTGACCTCGGCGCGGTGCATGCGGATGACGTCGAGGAATGGTTCGCGGTTGATGTAAAAGCCGGGGCACGCGCCGCCGGTGATCTCGGACTGCTGGGTGATGGGCGTGGCCGCGCCCAGCGGGGCGCAGGTTTCGGCGATGCGCGCGGACTGCCAGTAGGCGTCGCCGCACAGGATGGAGGTGAGGGTTGCGGCAAAGTCGCGTCCGGCGTCGGAGTCGTAGGGCAGGCCGAAGGCCATGAGCAGCGCGCCTAGGTTGGCGTAGCCCAGGCCCAGCGGGCGATAGTCGTGCGAGTTGCGCGCGATCATCTCGGTGGGATAGCCCGCCGCGTCGACGATGATCTCCATTGCGGTGGTGACGATGGCAATGGCATAGCGATAGGAGGCGATGTCGAACTGTCCACCGGGGGTGAGGAACTTGAGCAGGTTGAAGGACGCGAGGTTGCAGGCGGAGTCGTCGAGGAACATGTACTCGCTGCATGGGTTGGAGGCGTTGATGCGGGCTGTGTTCTTGCTGGTGTGCCAACGGTTGATGGTGGTGTCGTACTGCATTCCGGGATCGCCGCACTTCCACGTAGCGTCGGCGATCTTGTGCATGAGGTCGCGGGCGCGGTACTCGCGGACGGGCTCGCGGTCCTTGACGGTGCGGGTGGTGAAGGGGCCGTCGGACTCGACCGCCTGCATGAACTCGTCGGTGACGCGGACACTGTTGTTTGCGTTCTGGAAGAAGATGGAGCTATATGCCTCGGAATCGGGGCCGGAGCCGTCGTAGCCGGCCTGGACGAGGTGCCATGCCTTGGCCTCCTCCTTGACTTTGCACTCGATGAAGTCCTCGATGTCAGGGTGATCGATGTTGAGGATGACCATTTTGGCGGCGCGGCGGGTTTTGCCGCCGGACTTGATGACGCCAGCGAAGGCGTCGAATCCGCGCATGAAGGAGAGCGGGCCTGAGGCCGTACCGCCGCCGGAGAGCGTCTCCATGGAGCCGCGGATGTTGGAGAGATTGGAGCCGGCGCCGGAGCCCCACTTGAAGAGCATTCCCTCGGTTTTGGCGAGGGTGAGGATGGAGTCCAGCGAGTCGTTGACGGAGTTGATGAAGCAGGCGGAGCACTGCGGCTTGGTGTATCCGGTGACGGAGAACTCGACGCGGCCAGTGGCTGGGTTCCAGTGCCAGTTCTGGGCGTCGGAGTTGGGCTCGAGACGGTCGCAGCCGACGTTGAACCAGACCGGGGAGTTGAATGCGACCTTCTGATTGAGCAGCAGGTGAGCGAGCTCGGCGTGGAAGGAGGCGGCGTCGGCGGGAGTGGCGAAGTAGCCGCCGCGGACGCCCCAGTCGCGAATGGATTCGGCGACGCGGGTGATGAGGGCGCGGACGCCACTCTCGCGCTCGGCGGTGCCGACCTGGCCGTGCAGGTACTTGGAAGCGACGATGTTAGTGGCGGTCATGGACCAGTCGGAGGGGACTTCGACGTTCTTCTGCTCGAAGATGGTGCGGCCCTTGTAGTCCTGGATGATGGCGTCGCGCAGCTCCCATGTGATCTCGTCGAAGGGCGAGATGCCGGGACGGGTGAAGTGGCGCGAGAAGGCAAGACCCGGAGCGCGGGCGGCGGCGGTGCGCGCAGCGGCGGCGGTTTGGGTCGCGGAGAGATTAATCGCGTCGGTGTGAGTCTGGATCGGGTTCATCTCGGGAGTATCTCCTTCTTCTCTCTAATTCGATGCTTCGGGTGGCGCTGGATCAAGTGCTGCAATGGGTCCGGGTGTTCAGGGTAAAAATGGGGCCTGGAGTTGTGCGTAAAGCCGATAAATTCAGCGACGATACCTGCGGGCCTGTGCTGCCTGGGCCAGATTGATTCCTTCAATTCGTAGTTCAATGTAAGGGGTCTGCCTGGTCCTCTGGCACTAGGGTGAACGCGACGGTTCGACCGAAGTACGTTGGAGGGAATTGCCGACCGGACTTGCGTTGTACTCTCGATTCGACGGTTACTGAGATGCAGTCGTGAAAGTACCGCCCCCAGTGGGGTGTGTCAAGTATAAAGCACAAGATATTGTGTTGCATCTGCGAATACTCCCATTTTGGACGGGTTGGTAGAAGGGGATGGGGAAAAACAAGGGAAATTGCTGTGGAATTCTCTGAAACTACGCAATCGAAGCGGGTTTGACGGCGTTGCGGCGCGGGGCCTGGGAAGGGGGAGCTTCAAGACTCCGGGGCCGGGCAGGATGCGGGTTGCCCCGGACCCGGGATTGGCGGCCAGAATTCTTGCAGCTTCGACATGAGTTGAGAGTAGGGCGCGATGGAAGGCGGGGCAAGGCGCAGAAGTGGTGCAGAAACTGTGGACGCGGGTGCAAATGTGGAAAAGCCTCTGGAAAGTGGAAAAGCGTCTGGAAAGTGGAAAAACCGCTGAAAATGGGGAAATTGCTGCAATCCCAGGGTGAAAACGCGCCCCAAGCGGGTCAGAGGAGCAACATGCAGTCGCCGTAGGAGAAGAAGCGGTAACGCTGGTAGATGGCGTGGGCGTAGGTGGCGAGGATGGTCTGGCGGCCTCGGCCGGGGACGATTTGCGGTGATCCAACCCACGTCTCAGAATCGAGACCCTTCGGCAGGCTCAGGGCAGGCAGAGGGGCACCCGCGAAGGCGGCGACCAGCATGAGGAGGGTGGATTCAGGGAGGTGGAAGTTGGTGAGCAGGCCGCGGACGATGCGGAAGCGGTGGCCGGGGGCGATAAAGAGGGAGGTCGAGCCGGAGTGGGGTTGGAGGTGGAGGGTTCCGGACGAGGCCTGCTGGGCGAGGTGTTCGAGGGTGCGGGTGGTGGTGGTTCCGGCGGCGACGATGCGGCGGCCTTCGGCGAGGGCGCGGTTGAGGGCGTCGGCGGTGGCGGCGGGGAGGGTGTAACGCTCGGCGTGGAGGCGAATGTCGGCGAGGCGGGAGACGCGGACGGGCTGGAAGGTGCCAAGGCCAACGTGCAGGGTGAGATACGCGATCTGGACGCCGCGGGCGCGGAGGGCGGCGAGGATCTCGGGGGTGAAGTGGAGGCCGGCGGTGGGCGCGGCGGCGGAGCCGGGATGGCGCGAGTAGATGGTCTGATATCGCTCGCGGTCCTCCGCGGAGTCGGGCTGGGCGGACTGGCGGCGATGGATGTAGGGGGGAAGAGGCATGTGGCCGATGCGGGAGAGCGCGGCGTGGAAGTCGTGGACCGGGGCGAAGCGCAGGGTGCGCTCGCCGAAGGGGCCGGCGGAGAGGACTTCGGCGGTGAGGAGGGGCTGGGCGGCGTTCTCGCCGATCATCTTCGTGCAGGACTCTGGGGTGGTCTCGAAGAACAGGAGGGTTTCGCCAGGGCGAACCTTGCGGGCGGGGCGGACGAGGGCGCACCAGAGGTTTTCCGCAGGGTGAGCAGCGGGGCCTGAGGGCTGGGCTTCGGGCTGGGTTTCAATTTGTTCGGTGAGGAGGACTTCGATGAGGCCGGGGGGGTGGGCCGGGCTCCGCTGGGCGCGGTCGCTGGCGCGGGTGGCGAAGAGACGCGCAGGCAGGACGCGGGAGTCGTTGAGAACGAGGAGGTCGCCGGGCTGAAGGAGCTGCGGGAGGTTGGCGAAGAGGTCGTCGCGCAGGGCTCCAGTGGCGCGGTTGAGGACGAGCATGCGGCTGGATCCGCGCTGGGCGGGGGGGTGCTGGGCGATGAGCTCGGGGGGCAGGTCGTAATGGAAGTCGGAGACGAGCATTGGAATTTGAGTTTCTCTTCGCTACCCACTCATCGCGATGAGAGTGCGATGAATGGGGCACCCGTAAACCCACCTTAGCGACGATAGGGCCGTCGCGAAGATGGGGCACCCGCTTCCGTTCACTTTCGTTCCTCGGCCATTTGGACGGCGCGGTCGAGGGCGGCCTGCACGGTCGCCGTCGTTACCTCGCTGGCGGGAACGTGCGCAGGCCAGGTGACCACTACCCGCGAGAACGGTTTGGGAATCATGAAGCGGTCCCACGACCGGAGCTGCCAGGCGCGGTCGGGTAGGACATAGAAGCAGCCGACCCAGGTGCCGGCGGGCTGGTTGCTGTCGGAGAGCAGGCCGACGGAGTTGGCGAGCAGGGCGGTGCCGTGCTTGGCGACGAAGACGGGGCCGCGCGGGCCGTCGGCGGTGATGGCGCAGCAGTGGCCGTCGGCGTAGGCCTGCTGCATGGCGCGCAGGCCGGCCGCTCCGCCGCGCGAGCTGGAGCCGCGGACCACGTGGAAGCCGAGCAGCTCGGTGGTGCGGGTGATGAGTTCGCCATCGAAGCTGGAACTGACCAGGATGGTGATCCCCAGATCGCGGAAGCGGTGCGCCGCAACCAGCAGGCTGCGATGCCAGAAGGCGAAGACGCGGGGGCCGGGGAGCTGATCGCCGGGAGTGACGCCGGGCTCGGCGCGGTCGTGATAGCGCAGGGTGAGGCCGAGCAGACGGATGAGTCCTGCGGCGATGGGCGGGACAACAGCGATGGCCAGTCGCTGCGCAAACCGCAGCTTCAGTGGGGCGGGGCCGGGCGTCGAGGTGGAGGGGTTGGGCACAGAGATCAGTGTAGAGCGAAGAGCCGGGTCAGCGCGCGGCAATGGACGGGAAACGTGCTGTAAGGCGGCGCGAGATGTGCGACAATGATAGGTGCAGTCCGGCGTCGAGCGTACGCCCAATGCTGCAAGGAGACTGTCTATGTTTGGCGACCTGTTTCAACCGGGGCATTTACTCTTAATTGCCCTCATCGTGATTGTGCTGTTCGGCGCCAAGAAGCTGCCCGAGCTGGGCAAAGGCCTGGGCGAAGGCCTGCGCGGCTTCAAATCCGGCCTGAAGGGCATCGGCGAAGACGAAGCTGACGCGGACGATGAGAAGAAGAAGCGGGAAGAGCTGGAGGCCAAGGCGTATCAGGAAGCCAAGATGGCCGCCGAAGCGAAAATCGCCGCCGAGGCGCGGGTGGCGGCGGAGATGAAGGCCGAGCGCGAGGCGCGCGAGGCACTGACCAAGTAGGACAAGACTGCGGAGCCATATGCTGCGCAATCAATTCTGGCTGGACTGAAGAGCTGACCTCAGGGGCTAAAGCCCAAATCCAATTACGGCATTTACGACACGGAGACCCAAGGCTAAAGCCTTGGGCTACCACCCGTGCCCTTAAGCAAGACGATTGGACTGGGTGGGCATTGGCGCGTGCCCTAAAGCAAGACGTTGTTACACGGTCTGTCAGCCCGGTTGCGAAGAGAGTGCGCCTGGTTCCCGATCATCCATCTACTGTGTGGCGGCGGGCCACGGACGCGTCGACTGCGGGGTGGGGTAGTAGCCCCTCTTGGTCAGGATGGTGAGGTCGTTGCCATGGCCGATGACCTTCACCTCGAGGGTGCGGTACTTGCCGTCGTACAGCGGCAGATGCGAGATGAAGTCCAGCGTATAGCGGTTACGCACCTCTGCGGCGATCTTGGCAAAGCTCTTCTCGATGCTGTCGGTAAGGAACTCGGCGTCGAAGTTCCCGCCGGTCGCACTGGCGTAGGCCGGCAGCAGGTTGTCGCGCATGGTGAGCGGGAGATAAAGGCGGTCGAGAAAACCGATGATCGGCAGAGAAGAGTCGCCCACCAGCGTGCCATCTACCTCGATGTTGTTGGTCTGCAGATATTTCACCACGTCCCTGAACTTGGCCTTGCTGCCGTACTCCTTGCCGTCGGAGATGACGTAGATGACGCGGCGGCGTTCAATGGGCTTCTTGCTGAGCGAGGTTGCCGCGCGCAGGATGGCGTCGTTCAAGGTATGCACCTCTTTGGGAGGGTTCAACTCGATTCCGGTATGGCCACGCTGGGCGGCGGTGTTGGGGTCGAAGTTCTGATTATTGATGACGGTGGTCTGTGCCAGCGGCCCGCTGAGGCTGCCGGCCATCAGAGGCTCGCGCCCCTCGCCCTTGGAGAGCTCGATGGCCTGGGTGAGGCGCGCGCTCTGCGACCCCGTATAGTCGGTCACCATATTGGGGCCGTTGTTGTATTTGAAGACCGCAATCTCATCGTAGGGCGCAAACGCCGATGGCAGCGCGCCCAGCGAACCGTTCACTCGTTCCATGTCGTGGAAGTTCAAGCTCTGGTCGATGACCAGGGCCACCGAGAGTGGAGCCGGGTCGGTGGTGAACCGGACGATGGGCTGGAGCCGTCCGTTCTCGTAGACGCGAATGTCGCTTTGGTGCAGTCCCGGCACCAACTTTCCCTTGGAGTCCTTGACGGTAAAGGGCACATTGACGTCATTCACCTGCACGCGAAGGGTCTGCGCGTTGGCGGCTTCATTGGACGGGGTCTCGTAGGTGGGGGCCTGGGCGGGCTGCATTTCGCCAGCGGCCGGTGCGGGAGCGGGGCTGGCCGGAGGAGCGGCCGGCGGCGCGCCTGCAGCGCGATTGGGTGTGGAGTCGCCGGCAGAGGCGGGGGTCGTTCCCTGGCCCGGCGTGACCGATCTCAGGTTGGGCAGACTGGTCTGCGGCTTGGGAGCGTCCGGGATGGCCTGCTGAGCCTGAGTCTGCTGCGCGGCCTGCGGTGGTGCGGCCTGCGGTTGCGCCTGCCCAGCCTGCCCGGCTTGCGCGCCAAGCAATGCCAACGCCAGCGATCCTGCCAATACGCGATTGCTCAACTTGAAGACCCCCGTGCCATGCTCTATCAGAGTACCAGCGGCGCGCGCACGCCGTCATCTTGCGCTCCCCCGTCGGCCGTCCGCGCAAACATCGACGAGGAAAAAACGCTGCCACGGGGCCACATTCGTCGTCTAATGGGGTATGCGCTGCTTCGTTCTCGCTGCCACGCTGCTCTCCCTCGCCCTGATTCCGGCGACCTTGCGTGCTCCCGTCTTCGCTCAGGAGGCGCCGTCGCCCGACGCCCCACCCCCGGCCAGCGAAGCTCCCGCCGAGCCCGAAATGGAAAGCCCCGCGCAGACGCTCAACGTCAACGTGAACCTGGTGAACCTCTACTTCTCTGCCTTCGACAAGAACGGATTCGTCACCAACCTGGTGAAGAGCGACTGTGTCGTCGCCGAGGACAAGGTCCCGCAGACCATCAAGAACTTCACCCAGGAGAAGAACCTGCCGCTCACAATCGGCATTCTGCTGGACACCTCCGGCTCGCAGACCAACGTCCTGCCGCTGGAGAAGGAGTCCACCGCGACGTTTCTGCGCGACGTGCTGACGCCCAAGGACGAGGCCTTCCTCATCTCCTTCGACATCAACGTGGACCTGCTGGCCGACTACACCAACCGCCCCAGCGAGATCAGCCGCGCGCTGAACAAGGCGACCATCAACACCGGCGCCACCTACGGCTCGGTCACCGGCAACGGTCGGCCGCGCGGCACCCTGCTCTTCGACGCCGTCTATCTCGCCGCCCACGACAAACTCAGCATGGAGGCCGGGCGCAAGGTCCTCGTCCTGCTCACCGACGGCGGCGACCAGGGCTCGCAGGAGACGCTGAAGACCGCCACCGAGGCCGCGCAGAAGGCCAACACCATCATCTACGTCATCCTCATCGCCGACCGCCAGTTTCAATTCAGCCAGGGCGCTCCCGTCGGCGACATCGACATGCAGCGGCTCACCTCCGATACCGGGGGCCGCGTCATCAACGTGGGCCACGACGGCCGGCGGCTGGAGGACGCCCTCAACCAGATCAAGGACGAGCTGCGCACCCAGTACCTGTTGAGCTACACCCCCACCAACACCAAGGCCGACGGCACCTATCGCAAGATCTACCTCAACTGCGGCAAGCTCAAGATCCAGACCCGCACCGGCTACTACGCCATCTCCTCCGCCGACGCGGGCAATTAACTAAGACCAAGCGGGAGGGTGCGGCGTGTACGGCTCTTCCAGCGCGGCGATCTCCTCCGCCGTCAGCTTCAGCGAGACGGCGGCGACGGCGTCGTCCAGGTGGTGCGGCTTGGTCGCGCCGACAATCGGCGTGGTGATCGCAGGCTTGCTGAGCAGCCACGCCAAAGCAAGCTGCGCCCGCGGAACGCCGCGCGCCGCGGCCAGCTCGCCCAGCCGGTCCACCACGCGCTTGTCCGCCTCCGCGGTCTTCGCATAAAGCGACTTGGCGAAGCCGTCCGTCTCGGAGCGCTTGGTCGACTCCGCGTCCCACGGCCGCGCCAGCTTGCCGCGCGCCAGCGGGCTCCACGGAATCACGCCCACACCCTGGTCCAGACACAGAGGCAGCATCTCCCGCTCCTCCTCGCGGAAGATCAGGTTGTAGTGGGGCTGCATGGTGACAAACTTCGCCCAGCCGTGCTTCTCCGATGTGTACAGCGCCTTGGAGAACTGCCACGCCCACATGGACGATGCGCCCAGGTAACGCACCTTGCCCGCGCGCACAACGTCGTTCAGCGCCTCCAGCGTCTCCTCGATGAGTGTCGTCCGGTCCCAGCGATGGATCTGGTAGAGATCGACGTAGTCGGTGCCGAGGCGGCGCAGGGATTCGTCGATCTCGAAGAATATCTCCTTGCGTGAGAGGCCGCCGCCGTTGGGGCCGTCGCGCATGACGCCGTTCAGCTTGGTGGCGATCACCACGTCTTCGCGCTTTGCGCTGGCCTTCAGGAAGCGGCCGAGAATGCGCTCGCTGTCTCCGCTGGAGTAAACATTCGCTGTGTCGAAAAAATTGATGCCCGCGTCCAGCGCCTGGCGGAAGAACGGCTGGCTCTGCTCCTCGTTCAGGCTCCACGCATTGCTGCCCGGACGCAACGGCCCCGCAGGAGGAACGCCGTACGACATGCATCCCAGACAGATGCGCGAGACCTTGAGGCCAGTGCGGCCAAGATTTATGTAGTCCATAGTTCCTCCGAATGCGAAGCTCTGTTTCCGATGTTACAAGCTCTGATGCCCGCGATCACGCGCGCGATGCCAACTGCCGATTACGCCTCCATTGCGCCGGAGTAGACGGCCATTCCGGCGACGGCATCGACGCCCATCGCGTCCAACGCATCGACCTCGGCGCGCGAATGGATGCCACCGGCGACGATGAGTTGTTTGGCCGTCGTGGCGCGCAGCGTAGCCGCGACATCCAGCGTCAGCGCCGGTAACGCCTCGCTCGAAGAGCTCGCCGCCATCTTCGTCACCCGCCACGACCAGCTTCCCTTCCGCAACAACATCGTCATGAACCAGCTCTATCCCACCAGCCAGATGCTGGCCACATGCATCAGCTTCGGCGCCGCGCCCAACAAGGCCATCGTCGGGGCCAACGCCTTCGCCCACGCCGCCGGAATCCACCAGCACGGCGTCATCGCCAACCCTTGTTCTTTGGCGACTCGTGCCAACGTCTTTTCCAGACGCTCAACCGACTGCTTCATTGGCCTTCACCTTGCTTCCATTCAGTGACAGCGAAGGGCCGCGTGCCGCGCGACTGACGAGCTTCCGAAGATCGCCCGCCTGAGTTGTGTTGAGCAGTCCTTCTCGAAGTGCGTCGGTAATGGCCTGTCGGACGATCTCCGTTCTGTGAGTTTCCGAGAGAACATCCATGATCGAACGCTCCACAGTAGTAACAGGCATCCCCTCGTGCTCTCCAATCTCCTGCGGTGTAAGCTCGGCCCGATGAATCACGATCCATGCTGGGTGCTCTCTGCGCAGCCGTGTGGATTTCGGAACGGTGAGATGCACTTGCGGCGGGTTCACATCTGAGATGCCGTAAAGCAGCAGCGCTGTCTCATGGGACAGCGCAATGCGCTTCGGCCCTTGACTCGCTTGTATCCACAGAACTGCCTCGCGGTATTGGGCGAACCGATCTGCCGGATAGTGAACAATCCGGTATACGCCCCTGGTCATCCGTTCCAACCGGCCACGCTGCGCCAGCCGAATCAGGACTGAGTCCTGAACTCCGAGTGCGCGGGCCTCTTTGGACGTAAGTAGGCCGTCCCGCTCTTCAGCGAGTGCATAGAGTTCGTCCATGCGGGTCCGTGCCATGAGTTGAGTATGCGACGGCAAACCGGATATGTCAATATCGTTCCATTATTGAATGATAGTGACTCTGCAAGCACCTGCTGATCGAGGCCATTTCACAGATTCATCCGGAGACCGGATGAAATTCACAGAACACATGAGGTTAAAAATGAAGCTCCATCTTGTTTCAATTTCCAGGCTGCTCCTACTGAGTATGGCTGCATATCCACAAACCCAGATCATCCCAGCAGGAGCCCTGATTCAATGCACGACTTCCAATGGGCGTATCTCCGCCAAGACGGTCAACGTGGGATCGGGAAACAGGGAGCTTCAGCGAAGGTCCAGCCGATGACAGCTTAGGCGGTCGGTGCGGACGGACTCGCCGTTTGGGCCGGACTGGCCTTCTTCGTCGCAGTCTTTTTGGAAGCCACCTTCTTTGATGCTGCCTTCTTGGTGCTTGCCTTTGGGAGTACGGCAGCTACGAGGGGCTTCTGTGTGGCCGTCGCTTTCTTAGCGGCTCGCCTGACCTTAGCCCAGCGTGCCTTCATCGCCGCTGCAATTCTTGCGCGCCCCGCAGCAGACATCTTGCGGCGAGGCCGAGTGTTTGCCTTGGGTGGTAGCGCGGTGGGGACCTTCTTAGCCGCACCACTTCCAAGGGGGCGACCAGGCCGCCTCTTTACCACGCCCGAGTCGGTCTCGGACAAGAGTTCCTTCGCTTGACGGAGACGTGAAATCTGTGCGTCAATCTGCCAAATAATCTCTACCGTACCCATATGTTGATCCTCCTCCATTGAGAATACCGCATACCCCCAAGGTCTGCTAAAAAGAAGCCGCTGGCAAGAGTGAACAAGGGAATTCCCAGTATGCATCAAGTCGCAAGTGTTGCGTAATGCTTCCTGTGACGTCCGCTCGCTACACAGTGCGCACTATGCTCGGGCGCGGACTTTGCCCTGAGCACGAGCAGCCGTCCTCGACGTTGCCGATCCCCTCCATTTTGCTGCGCTCTTCCTGTCGGCAGGTTGTAACGTGACGAGAATGACCGGCTCCTGGTCCGGGAACGTGGCAATCATGGTCAGATGACCACCCATCGCCTCTACGGTGCGCTGCATCGTGGACAGGCGTGGGTCCTTGCGCTGCTCCAGGCGCGAAATCTGCATCTGTCCGATGCCGAGGGCCTCAGCCATCTTCGCCTGACTGAGCTTGCGGCCCTTCCGCAGTTCTCCAAGCGTCATGCGCTGGTCGACCTTCGCAAGCAACTCTGCGCCTCGTGCCTCGATGGCCGCCTGCCGATCCTTTGGCAAAGAAGCAATCACGTCCACAGCTGAAATCAATCCTCGCATCGTCAAACCCTCCTCCGTCGACTACAGATCTTCGAGATGTTCCTTGTATCGCTTGTCGGCCTTCTCGATCAGCCGTCGATAGAACGTTTTTTCACTCCCGCCCGATTTGTCCCCGGCTACAAGCAGGATTGCGTCGCGCTCTGGATCGAAGGCGAACGCAACACGCCAGACGCCTCCGCTGGCTCTGAATCGAAGTTCCTTCATGTTCGTGTACTTCGAGTCCTTCAGCGTGTCCACCTCAGGCCGCCCCAGCGACGGGCCGTACTGTCGGAGCGGCGTGAGCATCGCGAGCAGTTCATCCTGCACTGCCGCCGATAACTTGTCGAACTCCGCCTTGAACTTCGGGTGGAAGTAGGCTTCCCAACTCATAGATACAAGTATGCTCTAAATAGCATTATGCTGTAAAGAGCATTTTTATAAAATCCTCAGCGAGGGTTGTCGGACAGCAATGTCCGGCAACCCAGAGCCGTTCGCGGCGTGACCGCATCCAAACGGAAGACAACCCCAAAACAACGCCGCTCCCCATTTACTAGCAGGAGCGGCGTTCCTTTCCGAGGAGAAAGTGCTGGCTTATTGTTCGGAGACTGGTTCGATGATGGTGACTTTTGAGCAGCGGCTGCAGAGATATGAGTTTTCCCATCGCGCCATACGGAGCGGAAATTTCAACTTGTTCCACCGGATGGCGTCGAATACCAGAAATGTTCCGAAGAGGAACACTACGCTTGCTAACTCGGAGATCTCTGACCGGAGTTGGAATCCCGTCGCAGTAGCAAGAGTGCCGGCTCCGAGAAG